>ENA-UOJJ01000915-UOJJ01000915.1-human-gut-metagenome-genome-assembly--contig:-CS66-NODE-915-length-46966-cov-10.937840_pt1 | contig 46966 bp, 49 predicted proteins | sample MGYA00242343_ERZ723890 | MGnify/ENA metagenome assembly ERZ723890
CACGTACGGTTCTGAGGGGGGAAGAGGGCAGTAATGCCCTTGACCTACCCGATCGCCCCTCCGACCTCGCGCAGCGCGACGGACGCGCCGTGCGCAAGGGCAACGAGATCGCCAAGCAGTTCGCGGGAAACAAGGTCGATGTAATCATCTATGCCGTCGAAAAATCGCTCGACAGCTACAAGTTCAACCTGCTGCACTGCAAGCAGACGTTCATCTCACAGCTCAAAAGCGGGGCGATGGGTGCGCGAACCATCGACGAGGGTGCGATGGACGAGAAGTCGGGCATGAACTTCTCGGAATACATGGCTATCTTGTCCGGCAATACGGACTTGCTCGACAAGGCGCGGTTGGAGAAGAAAGTGGCGGCGTTGGAGAGCGAGCGAAAGTCGTTCCACAAGGCCAAGAGCGGCTCCGCGTGGAAATTGGAGGAGTACACCAAGACGCTCGCCCACAACAACGACTGCATCGTCAAAATGTCGGCGGATTACGAGACGTTTCTTGCACGGGTGCAGACCGACAAGGAGGGCAACAAACTCAACGCCCTGCGGCTCGACGGGCTGGATGCCGCCGACCACAAGAGCCTCGGAGCACGCTTACAGGAGATTGCCAAGAACGCCACAACGGGCGGCGAGTACATGCGCGTCGGCGAGCTGTACGGCTTCCCGATTCTCGTCAAGACCGAATCGTCCCTGAAAGATGGTAAGGAGGTCAGGCAGAACCGTTTCTTCGTGGAGGGGGCATTCAAGTACACTTACAACAACGGACAGATAGCGATGGCCGACACCAAAGCGGCGGCGATGAATTTCATCAATGCGTTGGAGCGCATACCCAAGCTCGTGGAGCAGTACCGCGAGAAGAACGTCGAATACGAGCGGGATATTCCGATTTTGCAGCAGACCGTCGGCGGTGTGTGGAAGAAGGAGGATGAGTTGAAGCAGTTGAAATCCGAAGTAGCGGCATTGGAGCGTAAGATTCAGTTGGAGTTGGCTCCGCCCAAGCCCGAAGCCGCACAGGAACAGCAGACCAATGGCGAAACGGTACAAACACAATCACCACTGACCGGAGAACGGGCGACAACGGAGCCGCCATCCGATGCGTCGAATAAGTCGCAGTTCCTACGGGAGCACGTGCAGTTCGTCAGACCGATGGAGGTGAACAGTACAGTAAAGGGGATAAAAATGTAGCCGCAAGGGCCGTCCGCAGCGATAGGACGGCCCTTTAGTTCGTTTATCAACAGTCGTTTTCTCTCCTCGGCATAGCCTGTGCAGGTTCGGCTCTGCAACTCGGCTTATCGAAAACGTTGAATTTCATTCGTCTATTTCTCGCCTCGGCATAGCTCGCGCAAGCGCAGCTTTGCACTCGGCTTATCGAAATAGTTGCTTTTTGAGAAAATAGACGGATGTTCCGGGCGGGCAGTCTTCCAGTTCCCCGAAAACAGAGAATCCGTTCTTTTCGTAAAACCCTCTGGCTTGAAAATTCCACGTCTCCAGCCTTATTCCGGTCAGGCGTTCGTTTCGGCAGAACTCCTCGACAAGACGGATCAGGCGTGTGCCCACGTCTTGTTCTCTGTACGCCTCCTCCACGTACAGCAAATCCAGAAAATACCAGTTATAGGCAACGAATCCTACGATTCCGCCTATCAGCCTGCCGTCGTCGAATGCCAGAAAGTCGGCATATTCCGGTTTCCTCTCCGGGTCTTGCAGCGGCGAATGGTCTTTCAGCCACGGGCACATCTCCCGATTGTATTTCCCCAATCGGGCATGGATCGCCTGCCGTTCCTTTATGCCGTCGTCACGGCGGAATTCAATCATCTTTCGGTTCGTTGTGCCGGACGTATGAAAATACCTCGGCCGTTAGACTCTTTTCTCACTTATCCTATCGTAAAAATAATAAATATTTGCGACTATTTCAGGAGAAGGGTAAGTATGGAGTGTCGTTTCATTGTCGTTGAATGGTCTAGTTTTCATTATATTGCATTCGACGAAGCAGCGCCCGACGGCAAGCACTCGACCTTATCTGGTTGCTTATTGTTACATCAGATTCTTTATCGGTAAGTCAGAAATAAAACGAGTTACCGATAAAGAATCGATATTTTTCGTTATCTTTGCCCGAAAATCAAGCGTGTTGCAAGATGGCAGATACGATCATAGGCAGAGCCGCCGAGCAAGAGATCCTGCGCAGGCGTATAGAATCGGAGTCGTCGGAGCTGATAGCTATCTACGGTCGGCGCCGAGTCGGCAAGACCTTTTTGGTGCGTCAGTATTTCAACGATGCATTCGGTTTTTATTCTACGGGGATTTATCAGGGCACCAAAAAGGAGCAACTCGGGGCATTCAACCGGCAGTTGGAATACTATTCGGGACGCAAATGGGAGGCCGCGAAGGACTGGTTCGAGGCATTCGCCCAACTGCGTGAGTATCTCGAATCGTTAGGCGGCGATAAGCCCATCGTCGTCTTCCTCGACGAGCTCCCGTGGATGGATACTCAGAAAGGCCGTTTCATAAAGGCATTCGAGTATTTTTGGAACTCGTGGGGAGCGGCGAACGACCGGTTGAAGCTGATTGTCTGCGGCAGTGCGACGACATGGATGCGCGAAAACGTACTTTCCGACAAAGGAGGTTTGTACAATCGTACTACACGCAGCATCTACCTTGCGCCGTTTACGCTGCATGAGACGGAGCAGTATCTTCTCTCACGCGGCATCAATTGGAATCGTTATCAGATAGCGGAGTGTTACATGATTCTCGGCGGCACGCCTCTATATCTGCGAATGCTCGAACGCAATCTGAGCCTCACGCAGAATGTGGATAACCTCTTTTTCATACAGAATGCACCGTTGGCGCGGGAATACGAATTCCTGTTCCGGTCATTGTTCAACGAGGCTACGTTACATAGGCAGATTATCGAAGCACTGGCAAGCAAGGCGATGGGGATGACCCGAACGGAAATTATGGCAGTAACAAAAATTGAAGACGGCGGAGCCTTGACAAAAGCCCTGCGAAACTTGACCGACTGTGATTTTATCCGTCCGTACACGGCATTCGGCAAGCGAGAGCGCGGAACGATATACCAGCTGACCGACTTGTTCTCGCTGTTCCATTTGCGTTATGTCAAAGGCTATCGCGGACAGGACGAGAACCATTGGCAAAATATGATCGACTCGCCCTCACGCAGGGCATGGAGCGGATATTCCTTCGAGCAGTTATGCCTGCATCATATCCGCCAAATCAAACGGAAGTTGGGTATAAGCGGCGTGCAGAGCGATGTCTGCGCATGGAAAGGCGACGGCTCTCAGATCGATTTGTTGATCGACCGCCGGGACCAGACGATCGATCTCTGCGAGATGAAATTCTCGCAAGGCGAGTTCGAAATTACCAAACAGTACGATGCGCACCTGCGCGAACGGGCAGAAAGTTTCCGCTCGGCGACGAAGACCCGCAAGGCCCTGCATCAGACATTCGTCACGACATATGGAGTGAAGAAGAATATGTATAGCGGGAACGTACAGAGCGAAGTCGAACTCGACGATTTGTTCGCCGAATAATCCGCTCGGGGACTTTACTGCCAAACATATCCATCGTGTCGTAGCGTATTCTACCGCTCTTCACGCATAACCCCGCGTTCTGTCACGAAAATACTTTACTTTTTGTGGCAAAATACTGCCTTGCGGAATTTATTTCCCTCATTCTCGATACGGAATCCTTTCTCCTGCCGTCATAATTTACACCAAGGGCGTGTAAGAATCCGCCCCGATGCAACGCATTAAGGGCGCGAGGGGACAGTAGTTCGCCTGTCGCAAATACCTGAGCCCATATCCCGCCAATCACGCAGCAGCGTACAGTTAGACACACCGTCATATTCCGATTCGCTGTTTGAGCCTGCATTAATTAATAGGATATACAGAAACTTCGCCCCTCTCCCGCACACGTTAAGACCTCCTCACGCGCCTTTCCCTTTACTTTTGCCAAGTACAACTAAAACTTCAGTATCATGGCAAGCGTAAAATTGATTTTGAACCGCCATCGTGCTCTCAAGAGCGGGGCCTACCCGCTGGTTTTCCAACTCATCGAGTTCGGCGTGATGATCATCGCCTTCAAGTCGGCGTTGAAATCCGTCCTCGCCAATCCGTGGGCGGCGATCGCCATCGGTGCTGCGATGGTCGCGGCGGCAGCCGTGATGACGGCGCTCATCAACAAGAATGCGGAGAAGAGCGAGCCGGCGCTGGCCAAAGGCGGTCTGGCATACGGCCCCACTTATGCAATGGTCGGCGACAATCCCAATGCTGGCACGGATCCCGAAGTCATCGCGCCGCTGTCGAAGTTGCAGGCGATGCTCCCGACGGGCGGCAGCGCGCAGAACCTGCGAATAACCCTCGGCGGTCAATTGACTGCCAAGGGTCGGGATCTGGTGTATGTTCTCGGAAAAGAGAACTTCAAGTCGGAGGTGTTGGGTGGGTAATTTTCTTATCACTTTATCTCGGTAACATCATCGAGCGACCTGATACGGCCGTTGACACGCCATCGGATTAGTGTTCCTTTTTTGAATGGACAGAGACAGGTTTTTCGAAATCGCACGAACGTAGTTCGAGCCACTCCGTATTGGCGGCATATTTCCGCGATAGGACGTCCGCAGTTCATCATTACGGCGATTTCGCGTCGATTGTCGAACAAGAGTCGGAGTTTGGTATATGTGCCTTTCTTTCGGCCCAGCGGTATTCCCTGCTCGCGTCTGAGGGCCAGCGCCTCTTTCGTGCGCAGGGAGATGAGGTTTCGTTCGAGTTCGGCGACGAGTCCGAATGCGAAGCAGAGCACTTTGCTGTTGATGGTATCGTCGAAGGCATAATGATCCTTGGTGCTGTAGAGATGCACCTGTCGTTCGAGCAGTTCGCCGACGATGGCCATGATGTCCGTGAGCGTGCGGCTCAGACGCGACAGCTCGGTTACGATGAGCGTATCGCCCTTGTGCATGCGGCGCACGAGCGCCCCTAATTTGCGGTCGCGTCCTTTCTTGCGGCCGCTGACGGTTTCGGTGACCCACCGATCCACCGTCAGATTTCTGCTTCGAGAGAATTTGGAGATTTCGTTCTGTTGGTTGGCGAGCGTCTGCTTGCCGGTACTGACCCGTAAATAAGCTATGACCATTTTTCGAGAATTTGATGGGCATATTATAACTCAAAAAACTCCCGAACAAAAAACGGGCGGATGCCGCCCGTGGGACCGACAAAAAAACGTTCGATTCTGGGTACAAAAATAGCAAAAGAACTCAAAAAAATGCGAATTCGGATGTAAAAATGTATCAATTAGGTATTTATACTACTGCAACCGGTTTTGTAATCTCTTGAAAATCACAAAGAACAATATACGTTATAAATCGAACGCTTAAAAGTCGTTCACAAGTCTTGGGTGTTTGATTTACAATTATTTGCATAAGTATAGACGAAAAAGGAGACGATACCGTATGAAGAGAGCCTTACTGACCTTTTTATTTTTCCTGCCGCTGTGGTGTGTGGCGCAGGGCCGGTCTGCTGCCGAATACCCGCTGGGGGATACGCTTCGCTACGACCCCGTGCCCTACGAAGTGGATTTGAAAACGAACCTTCTGATGGACGCCACTGCCACGATCAACCTGGGCGTGGAGTTCCCGCTGGGCCGCCGGTGGTCGATGGACATATCCGGCAACTACAACGGGTGGACGCTGAGCGATAACCGCAAATGGAAACATTGGATGGTTCAGCCGGAGTTCCGCTTCTGGACCAAGACCCGCCAGCGGGGCCACTTCATAGGTATCCACCTCTTGGGCGGGGAGTACAACCTGAACCGGATGCACCTGCCTTTCAAGATGTATCCCTCGACGGCCGACCGTCGGCACGAGGGCTGGGGCGTCGGCGCGGGCTTCACGTACGGTTACCGGTGGAACTTCTCCGAGCGGTGGGGCATGGAGGGCCAGCTTGGTCTTGGATGGATCTATACCGAATATGATAAATTCTGCCCCAAAAATTGCGGGGTCCGCGTAAGCTCCGGTTCGAAGCATTGGTTCGGCCCGACGAAGATCGCCCTGAACCTCATTTACCGTTTCGGGAAGAAGAAACGCATGGCCGAGGCCGCCCGCCTCGCTGCGCTCAACGCTCCGAAGCCCATCATCGAGGAGCGCATCGTGCGCGACACGGTTATCATTCGTGATACCGTCGTTATCCATGCTTCTGAGCCAGCCCGAATGTTCCGCAACGAAACTTACGTCCTGCATTTGCAGTACGAGGCTGGCAGCGCCAAAATCGTGCGTACACTGGCCGACAATGGGGAGCGCCTGGCCGCTTTCAAAGAGTTCATTGACCGGATACAGGGAGATTCGACGGTCGTCATCCAGCGTATTTCTTTGACGGGTTACTGTTCGATCGAAGGTACGGCCCAATACAACGACCGGCTGTCGAGCACCCGTGCACACAGTCTTCAGGAATACCTGCTGGACTTCTATCCGTGGATGAAGGACATCATGTACACGGACGGCCGCGGAGAGGATTGGAGCGGTTTGCTGCGTCTGGTCGAACAGAGCGACAATACGGCGTGGAAGAACGCCATCGAGCGCATCATCCTCAATACGGGCGTTTACGAAGGCCGCGAACGCAAACTGATGGATCTCTATGGCGGAGAGCCTTACCGGTGGATGTTCCGGGAGTTCTTCCCCGAACTGCGGCGCATCGAGTGCAAGGTGGAATACGCGGTCAAGACGGAGTGACGGGCCCCGTGCGGGCGACGGACGAACAATCCTGACGACAAGATACATTAATAACTATTTTTCACTTTTTTTTAATCACTTTTTTAATTAATTTTTATGAAAACCAAATCGATTATCGCTGGCATGCTTTCGACGATGCTGCTGGCTGTAGGATGCAACAAGGAAGACGGTGGCAACCGTGTTACCCCGGAAGCCGGAGTCAAGACGTACGCTTCGTTCTCGGTGTCTCTTCTGAATCAGAGTACGCGCGCCGCTTCCAACGATCCCAACGCCGTAACAGAAGAGACAAAAATCAGCCACCTCTACATCTACATCTTCAACGGCGGGGTCTTGGAGACTAAGGGCCAGATTACTCTGGATGTAAACAATAAAGGCACTACGGCCCTCGCTACAACTACCGGCACCAAGACGATCTACGCCGTGCCCAACTACGATGCTAAGGGAGCTATCGGCTTGTTGCAGAGCGATTTCGAGAAACAGTTGATCGCTGCTACGGATATCGCCGAAGAGAACGGCTTCTTCATGGCCGGTAAGACGGAAGCTACCCTGATCGAGCGGACGGAGGCTGATGCTAAGCAAGACGGCAACCTCATCAAGATCTCCGTCGCTCGCGGCGCCGCCAAAGTGCAGATGCAGTTCGGGACTAACGTTCCCGTGAAGCCGGTCGTTAATGCCACCGTCGCCGATGCCAAGTTCACGCTGGCACAGCAGAATTCCCAGATGTACCTCGCCAAACTCATTGCAGGAGAGTTCTCGCCCAAGGGTAAAACCGCCGAGCAGACCGATGCTAACGCAGACGGCACTTACGACCACCTGGCGAAACTGCCCACGACGGATGATGAGTTCAAATGGATCAATGCCGAGACGACGTATCAAAATACTTATGCCGATTCAAAGTACCTGGCCGAGAACGTCAACGAGGCTCCGACTACCGGTAATACCTCTTACGTGCTGGTCAGCCTGCAGGTTACTCCCCAGGCAACAGCAGACGCTACCGGTAATGTAACCGCGACTCCCTTGACGCCCAACACAACGTTCTACGTGCTGGCCAAGAAAGATGCCACTTCAGGTAAGATCACCTTCGCTACCAAAGACGACAAGATCCTCTATTTCGAACAAAACGCCGATGCTACTACGTACAAGGGTACGCAGGTCAACCTGAATGATTACGAGGTGTTGGAATATACCAATGGTATTAGCTACTACCGCCTCAATATCCGCGACATCCGCAAGACCGCTCTGACCGAGAAGTACGCTGTGAACCGCAACCATTACTACAAGGTCAATATTACCGAGATCAGCAACCTGGGCTTCAATACTGCCACTGGTACGATTCCGACCGATCCGACCACTCCGCTGGAAACCCAGACCTACATCTCGGCCGACATCACGATCGAAGCGTGGACGGTAGTGGATATGAACGAGCCGCTGGGCTAACCAATCCGCACAACTATGCAGAAAAAGGCCTTGTATGTAATGAGAAGAGCGCTCCTCCTTTTCGGAGGGGCCTCCTTCCTTTGCGGTTGTGTCCGGGATAACCGGGACGACTGCCTTTTTCCGCTTCGCCTGCAGTTCAGCTATACCTACAACCGCGAAGGCCGGGACCTTTTCTCCGCCGAGGTCGAACAGGTGCGCCTGTACCTGTTCGATTCCCGGAGCGGGGAACTGAAAGCCTCGACCGTCGCCCGCAGCAAGGACCTCGGGCCGGACAATACGTTCACATGGAACGTGGCCCCCGGCTCCTACCATGCCGTAGCATGGGGATGTTCGGAAGGCGAACGATACCGGGTCCTTTCGAGCGAACGGTTTCCGCAAAGCCGCCTGTCGGTGCAGACCCTCTCTGACGGGTCGAGCGTCGAGCAGAAGCCCGAACACCTGTGGTACGAGATCGGCCGCGGACTGACCGTCACCGGCGAGTTGCAGGCTCCGCATCCGATGGACCTGCACAAACTGAGCAACGACGTGCGCGTCGAGGTTTCGGGCCTTCGGGACGAGCAGTTTCCGAGGCTCTCCTGCACGATCAGCGCGTCGAACGGGACGTACGACTTTGAGGGCCGCACGCGGGACGAAAACCCCGTGGTGTGGCTTCCGGAATCGAGTCGGGAGAGCGACCGCTCCATCCATAAGTTCACGGTGCTGCGTCTGGCCGAGGGCGACGACTCGCGGCTGCACGTCGAGGTGCTTCCCGACGGCAGCGGACGGGGCCTCTCCGGCGTGATCTTCGACGGGAGCCTCTCGGAACTGCTGTCGGCCAATCCCGCCGTGGACCTCGACCTGGACGACGAGTTCGTCATACGTCTGGAGTCGCAGCTTCAGCCCGACGGCAACTTCAGCGTCTCAATCTTCGTGAACGACTGGCACGTCATCGACATGAACGGTGGTCTGGGATAGCCGGACACAGAGAAGTGGACTAACAGAGAACAAGATGATAGACATTAAGAAATATACCAAAGGCAAATGCACAGTGAGATGGCTGATCGCCGTCTTGTGCGTTCTCGCGGTTTCGTGCGTGCGCGACGGCGAAGATCCGATGCCGGACGGTCCCTCTGCGGGGAACTCCGTGCGGGTCGAGATCCTGCTCCGGGCGCCCGAGTCCGGGAGCATCAGCCGTGCGCTGACCGCCGGGGACGAAACCCGCATCGACAACGTGCTCGTGCTGTTCTTCCGGAAGAACGGGATGACATTGCATTCCGTGGCCGAGGGCAGCAAGCTGACCGCCAAGTCCGATGACGACAAAACGTACACATTCGAGACGAGCTTCTCCGTAGAGAGCGCTCTCGCCTCCGAGCCGTTCACGTGCATCGTGCTGGCCAACGCTGCCGACAGGTACAACGCCGACGAGCGGCGGTCTTGGCGCTTGCAGACCTACAACGACCTGCAAGCGAAACTCACGCAGCAGGTAACCGACAAACTCCACACGAGCAACACCGGAGGTTTCGTCATGTGGGGCAAGGCCAACGAGGACCTCATCCCATCGACACCGCAGCAGAAACTTTCCGTACCGCTGCTTCGCAGCGTCGCCCGCGTGGACGTCGCCGTGGATGCACAGGTCACGAACTTCACGCTCACGGAGGTTCAGATCTACAAGCCCAACAACAGGCTGTCGGTGATGCCTAAGTTGGACAGCTACGATGTCTCCGGACGCAAGGTAACAGCCCCGTCCGTACCGGTCGGGACGGCTATCCTCGCCCAGAACTGGAAGTACGATGTCGTTGCCGGAAACCAGATCGACTACTCGATCTATATTCCGGAATCGGACGTCATCCTGAATGGCGACGGCACGCCCGGGGACGCCAACCACCTGAACCGCTGCGCCATTGTGGTGGGCGGGAAATACCCGGATGGGAACGCCCCGACCACCTACTACCGCATCGACTTCAAGGAGGGAACCCCGGCCAGTGGCGGCACTCCGTCGGGCAAGTTGATGGACGTGCTGCGCAACCACCGTTACAACGTCCGCATCACGCAGGTGATGGGACGTGGCGAGGAGACTCCCGACAAGGCTTACGAGTCCCGGACGGCGGACGTCACCGCCGAGATCATCACCTGGACGGACAACAACCAGAACATCGCCTTCGACGGGACGAACTGGGCGTCCGTGGAGCGTAAGGAGGTGCACCTGAACGACGGACAGGGCGTCGAGGCGCTGCTGCAACTGCTGAGCAACGTCAAGCCGTCGCAGTGGAGCATGCAGTTCTCGCTGCCGAACGGCACTGCCACCAGCGCGGAAGTGACCGATGCCTCCGTTTCGGGCAGCCACTTCGAGGTGACCAAGCCCGCCGACCGCCCCGACGCCGCGACCGAACAGGGAGGCAAGCTGACCATCCGTACGAAAGAGGCCTTGCCCGCAGGCAGCCAAAAGCGGCACGAGGTGCTGACGATCCGCATCGGACGGCTCGAAGTGGTGGTCAACCTGTACCAACATCCCTATTCGGACACCGAGTGGGAGAACGGGGGCGACGTCGAGAACGACTTTTAGACACCCTATCCAGGTCAATGTATATAAAAAAACATTAGAATGACATGCAAAACAGAATGAAATACCGATTCGGCGGCCGCCTCGGCAAGTTCCTCGCGGGATTGCTGGTCTCCGCCGCCGTTGCGGGGTGCGTGCGGGACGATACGGATCCGCTCGCAGGCCCCGATACGGGCAGTTCCGGGGAGTTGCGTATAGCTTTCTCGATCGACGGCATGGAGGCGGACACGCGCGCCGTGGCCACCGACCCTCACGAACGCAACCTGAAGGACGTGCACGTGCTGTTCTTCACCCAGGATGGCAACTACATCACCTACCAGCACGCCAACGTCTCCGCCGGGTCGAGCTACGTCTCGTTCCCGATCCCGAAGGGCCTGACGGCCGGTGAATCGTACCGGACGCTGGTGATCGGCAACGCCCACGACCACGTGCCCACGGGTTACAGCACCTTCGACGCTTATCTGAACCAGACCGCCGCCAGCGGCAGCTATCAGACCATCCGGCAGGACCTCTACGCCGTGGTGAACTCCGTTCACCTGGAAGGTTCGGGCGCCTCGGGTTCCATCGTCCTGCCCATGTGGGGCGAGGTGCAGGACGGACTGGGCAACGAGAGCGACCTGAGCTTCTCGGGCAACGCCCTGTCGGGCTACACCTTTTCGGGCACCCTCCGCTTCTGGCGGAGCGTATGCCGTCTCGACCTGCGGCATGACGCCGCTAAAGACCTTATCATCGAGAAGGTCAAGCTGGTGCATTTCCGCAAGGGAGGCTACTACTTCCATAACGACGTGCCGTGGGCTCCCGCCAGCGGGGAGGAACTGGGCGGCATCAACGACGGCAATTGGATCACCGTGGGAACTCCTGCCGACCTGACAGACGGTTCCAAGCGTCAGGAGGTGAGGGCGCAGATCTACGCCTTTCCGAACATGGTGCCCGTGGTCGTGCAGAACGACAAGGCTACCACCTACCTGATGATCGCCGGATACTATCAGGACGGCACGGTGAATACGGCCGCCAACCCCAAGCAAAAGCTGACCTATTACCGCTTCAACATGGCCGAGAACGGCCGCAGCCAGCTTCTGCGCCGCAACCACTTCTACCGGGGCATCATCAACCGCGTGAGCGGCCCCGGGGCTTCGAGCGAGAGCGAGGCCGAGGACGCCAGCGCACCGTTGCTCGACTACACGGTCAGCGACTCATGGAAGGACGACGACAATACGACCGTCACCGACGAGCGGGGCAACTTCCTGACCATTTCCCGCGCCATGGTTTCGTTCGCCGGGGAGAAAGACCTCAGCGAGACGGTCAAGGTGCAGGTCAAGGAGGGACTTACGTGGAAGGTCGAGTGGATTCAGAACGCTGCCGGTGCCCCGGACTACGCCAAGTTTACCTACGTGCGCAGCAACGACAACGGGTCGTTCTCGATCCGCACGAAAGAGGACAACGCCACCGAATTTTTACGCAAGGCGCGTCTGGCCGTCAAGGCTACCGGCGGCACCGTGAGCTCGAGTAGTCCGCTGACGGCCGTGATCGACGTAATGCAGCTTTCGTCCAAGGACGAGATAAAGGTGCTGATGGTGGACAACCAGATCGGGACCGTCCAATACAGAGCTCCCGGGTCGGGCGGCACGCTCCGCATGCAGGTGCAGACCGGCTCCAAGCGGTCGCAATGGACGGTGGCCGACGAGGATAACAGCTGCAGCAATATCGGCGTCACATGGACTGCATCGGGCGCCAACGGCGGTATGCTCGAAGTGGACGTTCCGACCAATATTTCCGCTGGTGAGAGAACCTTCACGCTGAAAGTCTCCCGAATGGATTATACCGGGACCTTGGACGCGGAGACCCCTCCGGTGACGCTGACCTTCGTCCAGCCCAAATCGGACTACCTGCTGACCGTGACACCTTCGGTTCCCGAAGGTCAGGACGGACTGGTCATCAACGGATTCGACCCCACGGTCACGACGGTGAAGAGCGGCATCTCGGTGCAGAAGAAGTTCATAGTCAATCTGGCCGATCCCACGAACTACCAATATAGCGTGGAATCCGACTTCAACAAGGATTACGACTTGTTCCTCTCCAAAGACAGGGCTGACAACAGCACGATCACGGCAGGATGGACCGCAAATGGGACGTGTTTAAACAAACTCACAGGATTACAGAACGGCGAATCGTTCTACGTCAACGTGTTCCGAACGGGCCCCGGTGACCCTACGATCAGAGGTACGATCACGATCAAAGCCGAACCGAAAAGCGCGGATAAAGGCCAGCCGCAGACACTCTCCATAACCATTTCGATCAAGACGTCATGCATCGTAAACGACGTGTTGATTAAAGACGGGGCGAATTATCTGCTGGTTGCCGACCGGAACGTAGGTACCCCTATGCGTATCGCCAACGGCGGCAATAACTTCACATACGCAAAATACTTTACCAATGATCTGAAGATGGACATTACTGGCGCCGGGAAGCAAAATGACAACAAAGACTGGAAGGGCGAGTATTATCCGTGGAGTGACGCAGGCGGCAAAATCGGCGCCGGAACCGCGAGCTTTGTCGAGAAGTATTGGCTTATCGGGGATGACGCCGACGGCAGCACGAACATGGATGAAGACGGCAAGTTCTCGCCGTGGTATAAGACCGCCGACAAGTCGAAATGGGTCGTTCCGACACAGGCTCACTTGAATCTGGTCAGCACGAAACTTATTTTCTCCAAACAGCGTGCGTTCCTCGTTTCCGAAACCAGAGATAAGGTGTCGGGCGATTATATCGGCTGTTACTTTCCTCTTGCCGGCAACGGTAGCTACCCGGCTAACGTCAGCGGCTATTACTGGTCGGCTGAGCGCAGTTACTACAGCGGCTCTGTCCTCGGCTCGTACTACCTGGACGTTAAGGCTACCGGTTCCTCGGTGACGCCCTACGGCAAAGGCTTGTATTCCGTGCGTTGTGTCCGTAGCGTGTCGGCTGACGAGTTTAACTCGGCGACGACACGGTAGTGTGTGCGAAAATTCGATTGATTGGATTATTACCCTGCGGCTTGTAGGCCGCAGGGTTGAAATACGCCCTTTGGGCGTCGAAAATTTTTTTGAAAAATGACCATTCAGGAAAAATTATCCTCCTTCGATGCCGCGCAGCCGCGAATGCACGTTTTTCACGAGGGAATGTTCGCCAAACTCTACAACGAGTCGGCTTTTCTTTTCACCGAACACGTGCGGCGCTACAAGGTCAACGTGACGGATTGCAAGCGGGGGCGTTACTACTCGCTGGGATTTCCGTTTTTCGCCCTCGACGAGGTGTTCGGCGAAAACTCCGAGTGGATCCAGACCGAAATCAGCGAGGATTATCGGATTTACGGCGCCCCGGCCTTGGGATTCGATGCGCAGGAGTACGATGCTTGGTGCCGCGAGGCCGAGCGTGCCGCTGCCGAAGCGGATGCCCGCAAGGCGGCCCGGACCCCGAAGGCGGCGAATGCCGCACCGCAGGCCGAAGTGCGCTCCGGGAAGGAAGGCGGGGATACTCCTGCCATTCTCCCGCAGACCTGCACGCCGGATTCGATGCGCGCTATCCTTGCCGACGTGCTGCGCTTCCGCTTGGAGAGCGCCTCGCCGCTGGAGTGCATGCTGTTCCTGCAATCGGTTCAAAAGAGATGCTATGGCGCACTACCAGAATCTTCCGGTATTTAAGGATGCCTACGATCTGCTGCTGCGCGTCTATACGGTCAGCCGGACGTTCCAGCGCGATTTCCGCTACACGATCGGCGAGGATTTGAAAAAGGTGCTGATGGAGATGATGCTCTGCCTGTTCCGGGCCAACCGAAGCCGCGCAAAACTGGGCGAGGTGGCCTCGTGCAGGGAGCATATCGAGGAGGTGAAAATCTACCTGCGCATCCTCCACGATCTCAAACAGCTTTCGCTCAAGCAGTACGTGCTGCTCTGCGAGCGGGCCGAGGCGATCTCCAAACAGCTGGCCGCATGGGACAAATACCTGACCAAAAACGCTGTCGTCCGCAGGGACGGGGGCGAATCGAACGATCTTTGAAAACACTTGCAGAGGGTTTCGTGCCGGAATCCGCATCATCCTGCGGGGTGTATGCGGAGCGAGCCGTGCCTGTTCAGTAACCCGCCGGAGTTTCGGAAGCGCCCCCGTCCCTTTGCGGATGAGGGTGCAGCTTCCGGCTTTTCAGCTTCGGTACTGTTTCGCCGGTTTTCCCGGCGGAGTCGGCGCGATGACTCTTCCTGCGGTGCGGGCTTCGCTCCCGCCGCCGTTTCGTCGCCCGAGCTCACAGCGGTTACTTCGGGTTTTCCTCTTGCCGGCAGCGGTGGCAACCCGGCTAGCGTCGACGGCTATTACTGGTCGGCTACGACCAGCTACGACACCAGGTACGACGCGTACTACCTGGGCCTTCTCCCTAGCGGTTCATCGGTGACGACCTACGGCAAAGGCTTGTATTCCGTGCGTTGTGTCCGTAGCGTGCGCGCGAGAACAGGCAAACCCTCTTTTATAGCTGCCGCCTGTGCGTGTTTTTTTTGAGTTTTGAGAATTTTTAGGATGATTGATATGCGATTACAGAGGGTTTCGTGCCGGAATCCGCGTCATCCTGCGAGGTGCATGCGGAGCGAGCCATGCCCGTTCAGTAACCCGCCGGAGTTTCGGAAGCGCCCCCGTCCCTTTGCGGATGAGGGTGCAGCTTCCGGCTTTTCAGCTTCGGTACTGTTTCGCCGGTTTTCCCGGCGGAGTCGGCGCGATGACTCGGTCCGAGACCATGCCCCGCGTATGGTTTTCGCCGTTTCGTCGCCCGAGCTCACAGCGGTTGCTTCGAGTTTTCCTCTTGCCGGCAACGGTAGCAACCCGGCTAACGTCAACGGCTATTACTGGTCGGCTGAGCGCAGTTACTACAGCGGCTCTGTCCGCGGCTCGTACTACCTGGACGTTAAGGCTACCGGTTCCGCGTTGGCGTACTACGGGGAGGGCTTGTATTCCGTGCGTTGTGTCCGTAGCGTGTGCGCGAGAACAGGCAAACCCTCTTTTATAGCTGCCGCCTGTGCGTGTTTTTTTTGAGTTTTGAGAATTTTTAGGATGATTGATATGCGATTACAGAGGGTTTCGTGCCGGAATCCGCGTCATCCTGCGAGGTGCATGCGGAGCGAGCCATGCCCGTTCAGTAACCCGCCGGAGTTTCGGAAGCGCCCCCGTCCCTTTGCGGATGAGGGTGCAGCTTCCGGCTTTTCAGCTTCGGTACTGTTTCGCCGGTTTTCCCGGCGGAGTCGGCGCGATGACTCTTCCTGCGGTGCGGGCTTCGCTCCCGCCGCCGTTTCGTCGCCCGGGCTCACAGCGGTTACTTCGGGTTTTCCTCTTGCCGGCAACGGTGGCAACCCGGCTAACGTCAACGGCTATTACTGGTCGGCTACGACCAACAACAACAACAACGCGTTCTACATGAGCGTTGCGCCTAGCGTTTCCTCGGTGACGAGCGGCGCCAAGACGCTCTTGTCTTCCGTGCGTTGTGTCCGTAGCGTGTGCGCGAGAACAGGCAAACCCTCTTTTATAGCTGCCGCCTGTGCGTGTTTTTTTTGAGTTTTGAGAATTTTTAGGATGATTGATATGCGATTACAGAGGGTTTCGTGCCGGAATCCGCGTCATCCTGCGAGGTGCATGCGGAGCGAGCCATGCCCGTTCAGTAACCCGCCGGAGTTTCGGAAGCGCCCCCGTCCCTTTGCGGATGAGGGTGCAGCTTCCGGCTTTTCAGCTTCGGTACTGTTTCGCCGGTTTTCCCGGCGGAGTCGGCGCGATGACTCGGTCCGAGACCATGCCCCGCGTATGGTTTTCGCCGTTTCGTCGCCCGAGCTCACAGCGGTTGCTTCGAGTTTTCCTCTTGCCGGCAAGGGTGACACCCCGGCTTACGTCTACGGCTATTACTGGTCGGCTACGCCCGCCCACTTCAGCTACGGTACCCGCGGGTACTACCTGAGCCTTACTCCTACCGGTTCATCGGTGGAGAGCGGCGGCATCCCCACGTCCCTTTATTCCGTGCGTTGTGTCCGTAGCGTGTGCGCGAGAACAGGCAAACCCTCTTTTTAAGAACGCAGAATTATGAACTACGATCTTTTGGATACCCTATTCCAAGCGTATTTCGATGTCCGGAAAGGCAAACGCAATACGGTCAATCAGCTCCGCTACGAGCTGAATATGGAGCACGAGCTGCTGGAGCTTTACGACGACATCGTCTCGCGTCGGTATAATCCTTCGCGCAGCATTTGTTTCCTGTTGACGGAGTTGGAGATCAAACGCGAGATTTTCGGAGCGAATTTCCGGGATCGCATCGTTCACCGTCTGATCCATGACCAGATCGCTCCGCTTTTCGAGCGGACCTTCATCGCCGACTCCTATTCGTGCCGAAAAGGGATGGGGACGCTTTACGCCATTCGGCGGCTCGATCATCATATCCGCAGTTGTTCGCGCAATTATTCGCGGCCGTGCTGGGTGCTCAAACTCGACGTGCAGGGCTACTTTTTCTCTATCGACCGCAAGATCCTCTACGCCATGCTGCGCAGTTATCTCGAACGTCATTGGACGGCATATTGCGCCGCGCAGCCGGCCGGACGTTACATGCTCGATTCGGAGCTGCTGTTCTATCTGCTCGAACGGGTGATTTTCCACGATGCGACGCAAAACTGCATCGTGCGCGGATCGCGAAAGGTGTGGGCCGATTTCCCTCCGAGCAAAAGTCTTTTTCACGCTGCGCCCGACTGCGGTCTTCCCATCGGCAATCTGACTTCGCAGTTGTTCAGCAATATCTACATGGATCGCTTCGACCAGTGGATGAAACGGGAGCTGAAAGTGCGTCATTACGGCCGTTATGTGGATGATTTTTATATCGTGCACGAGGATGCCGGTTATTTGAAATCGTTGATTCCCGTGATCCGCGATTTTCTGCGCGAGGAGTTGCATCTGACGCTTCATCCCCGTAAAATTCACTTGCAGCGCGCCGACCGGGGCGTATTGTTCGTCGGCGGCTATGTCAAGCCCGGACGGATCTATCCGAGCCATCGTGTGGTCAGCCGTTTCCGGCAGATGCTCGATGTCAATCGCGCTCGTTGCCGAAAACAGCAGGCGCCGAAATTCGCAGCTTCGATAAATTCCTATTTGGGAGGGATGAAACATTTCCGGTGTTATCGCTGTCGCCGCCGGATCATCGAGGCCAACGAGTGGATATACCGCTACGGGTGGATGCGAACGGACTTTGCGAAGTTTACGCTCGATCATCGGGTTCGGGCGCATGCTCCCTGCGCCTTGGTTTCAGATTCGCTCCGAAATCGTTTGCGACCTTTGCAGCGTGGACTTTCCGGAACCCACGAGAATTTGGATTATTAACCTAAAACCATTTAGTTATGAAAACGATCGCAAAATTACTTTTTATTGCCGTTCTGGTATTCGGAGGTCGGTTGTCGGCCCATGCCGACGGCCGTGAAGAGCCTATTGCCTTCGACCGCCTGCCGCAGGCTGCTCAGACGTTCCTGACGACTCATTTCAAGGACCTCACGCTGGCTTATATCGTCGCCGACCATAAGATTATGACCGTCGAGTACGAGGTGACGTACACCGACCGCACGGAGGTGGACTTCCGCGCCGACGGATCGTGGGAAAGCGTCGAGCGCAAGTACGCTCCGGTTCCCGCGGCCATCGTTCCCAAGCAGATCGCCGATTTCGTGGCTTCGAACCGGCTCTTTGCAGGCCAGTTCATCCGCAAGATCAAACGCAACCCCTACACATGGGAGATCGAGCTTTCGGGCGGCGTGGAGGTCACCTTCGACGCGAAGTTCAACGTGATCGACTACGACGACTGATAAACATAAATACAACCTCCTATGGACAAGACAAACCCCATACACGCCTGCCGGGCTGCAACGGACCCTGCGGACACGGAGAATACTCCGGCCGCATCCGTTCCGGACGCCGCGGATGCCGTGAGCGCCCCGGTGGCGGCGTTCATCGGGACGCATTACCCGGACTCGGAGATCGTATGGTCGCGGCTTCGTTCGGAAAAGGGCATGGAATGCCGTTTCCTGCACGTAGGCATCCGGCATGAGGGCCGCTGGAAGAACGTGCTGTTCTACGATGACGACGAGGGCCTCTATTGCTGGGTGAGCACCTCGTGGCAGCTCCGGCCCTCGGAACTTCCGGAGCCTGTCCGGGTGCGGCTTGCCGCCCACCCGTGGTCGCGCTGCGAGGCGGACAGCCTGGAATATATCCGGACCCCGCAACGGGAATACTACTTAGCGGCGCTGGCCGACGGCCAGCGGACGGTGGACCTGCGCATCGGGGCCGACGGAACGACCTTTTGACCTGAGCCGCCATGCACTCCGAGACTTCACCCCAAAACTCCGCCCGGCCCTCTTCGAGGGCACGGTGGCTGCTGCGGCTGGCCGAATGGCTCAGCGAGCGCTTCCACTGGTATCCCGCGGAGGAACACGACGGCTTCGAGAGCGACCTGCACCGCCGTCATCGCCACGACCGAATAGGTTATACGCGACGGGAGAGATGACGCAGGGTGCGAAACTCTTTCAAACGGCAGGAGGATACTCCTGTGGCATTTCCCGGGAAAAGGAAAACTGCCGGCCGGCAGGGCTTGCGGGCCAGACCGACCGGATATTTTAAAACGATTACGAGGGATGAAAGTTTTGATCATAGAGGACGAGCCGTCGCTGCGCAGCCTGATGAGCGAGGAGTTGCGCCGTGCGGGCTACGTCGTTCAGGAGGCCGAGACCTTCGGGGATGCGACGCTGAAGCTGCGTCTTTACGAGTACGACTGCATCCTGCTGGACATCATGCTTCCCGACGGCAGCGGCCTTCGGATCCTCGAAGAGCTCGAGGCGCAGGGGCGGCGTGCGAGCGTCATCATCATTTCGGCGCGCGATGCGCTCGAAGACCGTATTGCGGGTCTGGAGAAGGGCGCCGACGACTACCTTCCCAAGCCTTTCGACATGGGCGAGCTTCTGGCGCGCATCCGCAGCGTCCTGAGGCGGCGCCGCGGCGACTCTCGCCGGGGTATCGTGCTGGGCAACGTGCGCCTCGACCCCGAGGGCCGGCGCGTGGAGGTCGAGGGCCGTGAGCTGACGCTGCTCAAAAAGGAGTTCGACATCCTGAGCTATCTCATGCAGCGTCCGGGCCACATGGTGGACAAGGCCGCGCTCGCCGAGGCGGTGTGGGGCGACCATGCCGACCAGGCCGACAGCTTCCAGTTCGTCTATTCGCAGATGAAGAACCTGCGACGCAAGCTCGCCGAGGCGGGCGGCAGCATCGAGATCGCCTCGGTCTACGGCTTCGGGTACAAATTGCTCGCAGAGCGGTAAAGGAACCCTGGGAGATGAAGCTGATCACACGTATCGCGCTGCGTCTGTCGCTCTCGCTGCTGCCCCTGATGGCTCTGTGGGCCGCGGTGTTCTACTATGCGATGATCGACCAGGTGAACGACGACACGGACGACGTGCTGGAGAAATACTCGGAGATGATCATTATGCGCATGCTTTCGGACCATCCTCTTCCCGAGAAGCGCGACGGGAACAACAACAGCTACACGCTCACGCGCGTGAGCGAGGACTATGCCTCCAAGCAGACGGGCTATGTCTTCCGCGATGCCGAGGTCTATATCGCCGAGCAGCAGGAGTGGGAGCCGGCGCGTCTGTTGACGACGATCTTCCGCAGCGGCGACGGAGCGTATTACGAGCTGATCGTGTCGATGCCGACCTTCGAGAAGACCGACCTGCTGGCGTCAATCCTGCAATGGGTGGTGTATCTCTACGCCATGCTGCTGCTGATCGTCCTGGGCATGACCACCTGGGTCTTCAACCGGAGCCTTGGCCCGGTCTACCGGCTGCTGCAATGGCTGGACGGATATACCCTAGGTGGCCGGAACGAGGCGCTTCCCGAAGCATCCTCGATCGACGAGTTCCGGCGGCTCTATGCCGCTGTCCATCAGACCATGAAACGTTCGGAGGAGGCTTTCGAGCAGCAAAAGCAGTTCATCGGCAACGCCTCGCACGAGTTGCAGACGCCGCTGGCCGTGCTTCGGGCACGCCTGGACTGGCTGCTGGACCATGCCGCGCTGGAGAAGGAGGCCGTGGGACACGTGGTGTCGATGCAGCGGACGCTGAGCCATGCCGTGCGGTTGAACAAGACCTTGCTGTTGCTCGCCAAGATCGACAACAACCAGTTCGCGGATTGCGTGCAGGTGGACCTCGCCCGGGTGTGCCGCGAGCAGGTAGCGCTCTGCGGGGAGCTCTTCGAGGGGCGCGGCCTGCACGCCGGGGTGCGCCTGCCGGAGCGTTTTACTGTGTTGATGAACGAAACGCTGGCCGAGGTGCTTGTCTCCAATCTGGTGCGCAACGCCTATATCCACAGCGCCTGCGGCGCCTTTATCGACGTATATACGGAGGGTACGACGCTCGTGGTGGAGAACGACGGAGAGCGGAGGCTGGACGGCGACCGGATCTTCGAGCGCTTCTACCAGGGCTCCAAACGGGAGGGCTCGACCGGACTGGGTCTCGCGCTGGTCCGGGCCGTGTGCAACTGCTACGGCCTGCGTGCGGAGTACGACTTTCGGGACGGACGGCACCGCTTCCGCATCGTGTGGCCCTGATGTGCGAAGACCTCCTTCCGTTCAGAGAACCGAAAACAAAAAACAACGAGCCGATAACCGGACCTTCCTGTTCGGCATTCTTTCCAAAGCAGCCCGATATGTCCGAGAAACCAACGAAAACAAACGCCCGTAAGCACGGCCCCACGACCGAGACAAAGGCCAAGTACGGCGCTGCGGAAAGGCTTTATGCGGCCACGACACTTTCGTGCCGGGCGATATGCGCGCTGTGCGGTGTGTCGCTGGGCGGGTTTACCTCCTATCTGCATCATCACCGCCGGGATCTGCTCCTTGCCCGCTACGGCATCGATGCCGGAAACACCGATGCGGCTGCCGTCAGGCTCCGTGAAGCGTTCGGACAGTCGCCCTCCGCATACCGCAAGTACCGGCAGGCCGTCGAAGCATGCCGGGACAGCTCCTGCCTCGAATACAACATTTCGCAGATCGCCCGTAAGTTCCGTCTCGACGGCACGGCATTGGCCAACCAGCTGCGTACCCATTTCCCCGATATACCCGTGCTTCGGGAGATAGAGCGATGGCGGCGGGGATTGAACGACAACCAGCCGTGCGGCGTGCGTCCCCAGAGCGTGGTCAAATATGCCGAAGCGGTAGAGCTGCTGCGCACGGGCAGCATCACGGTAAGGCAGGCGGCCCAGGTGTGCGGAGTGTCGTATAGCGGATTGCGGCAGCATGTGCTTTTTTATCACAAGGATTTGGTCGTCCAAAGACGCGCCAGCAGAAAAAGCAGCCCGCAGGCGGGCCGTCCGGGAACGCCCCGGCGGAGCGGCGGCATACATGCGCCCTCGGCGTCGGCCGTGGAAAAATACCGCCGGGCCGTGGAGCTCTACCGCACGACAGCGCTGACCGCCGCTCAAATCGCGAAAAGCACGAACGTCTCTGAAAGCGGGTTGCGCCACCACCTGCGGACGTGGCACCGGAACCTGATGCTCGAAAGACGCGGGGGCACGGTGCCGGATACGGCCGATTGTATAGATCTGTCCTCGCAAAAACGCTACCTCAAAAGTACGGCGGAGAAATATGCCCCGGCGATCGAACGGCTCAGAGCGGGCGGAATGCCGACCGCCGCGGCCGCCGCAGAATTCGGACTGCATCCGGAGACGTTTCGGGAATATTTGTACGAGCATGAGCCGGAGCTGGCCGCTCTGCTCGGCAAGACAAAACTGGACAACGGGAAAACGGTCTTGCGCCGCAGTGCGGAAAAATACGCCGAAGCGGTCCGGTTGTACGAAACGACGACCGAACCTCTGAAATCCATCGCCCGCAAACTCGGACTTCAGTATAACAGCGTGGGAGGTTTCGTGCGACGCAGCCGCCCGGATGCGATAAAATCCCACAATCGACTGCTCGAACAGCAAAACAGACGGCTCCGGGACGAAGAGAACGAAAGGCGCGAAAAGGAGCGGGCGGAGGCGGCCTCTGCCGTCATGGAAAAGGAGGCGGGGATGAAAGAGCGCATCATAGAGGCTCTGAAACAGACAGGCAACCATAGAACGAACGCGGCGAAGCTGCTGGGCATCGGCAAATCCACGCTGTATAACAGAATGAAATCATTCGGCCTTATATAACGCCGGCGATAATTGGCTTAAAGGGAATGGAGCGAGAAAATGCAGCCATGAATCATGAAGAGCGGGATACGGCTTCCGGGACGGACGGCATCGCCTCCGCACGGTGCGGCCCTCATGCGCCGCAGGGCTTGCCGGGCCCGGCCGAAAAAGATTTTTTCGCCTCGGGACCGGAATTACAGATTCGCGACAGAATCGCTCCTGATATTTGCACCATGAAACGTCCGGGAACCATGAAAAAGACGATGCTCGTGCTCTGCCCGCTGCTGCTGATCCTCTCGGTCGGGATGCTGACCGACAACGACCGTGCGGTCGCTTTCGGACAGCTGCCGCCCGCGGCGCAGCGGTTCATCGAGTCGTTCCGCCCGGCGGCCGGGGTGGCCTATGCCCTGCGCGAGCGGGAGTTCTTCGAGGTGGAGTACAAGGTGGTGCTGACCAACGGCGTGCGGATGAAGTTCCGCCGCAACGGATCATGGAAGCGGATCGACTGCCGCTACGGGCAGGCGCCCCGGCAGGCCGTTCCGCCGCAGGTCGCCCGCAGGATCGGGGAGCTCTATCCCGGAGCGCGGATCACGGACATCGACCGCGGTGAACGCACGACGAGAATAAGACTCGACAATCGGGCGACGCTGACGCTCGACCGGGAGTGGAACTTCGAGCCTGCCGATACCGAGGAGCTGAAAAGGCCGTGACGGTAATCCGAGACCCTTAATTATTCAAATCAAGATAAACTAAATTGTAAAGGTATGAAAACGAATCTTTTTCTTCTGACGATGCTTGCGGGAACGCTTCCCCTTGCGAGCTGCGATAAGAACAACCCTGCGGATGAACTTCCGGGACCCCAGCCGCCTGCGGTGAGCACCCAGGCCGAGGCGGCCCTGAAGGCCAAATACCCCGCTGCGACGAACGTCGTATGGCAGACCAAACAGGGCTACGTGGTGGCCGACTTCTCGCTCGCCGAGGCCCGTGCCGCCGGAGCTGCCGAACTGTCGGCCTGGTTCGACAACGGCGGTGCGTGGTACATGACCGAGACGGATATTCCTTTCGCGGCGCTTCCCGAAGCCGTGCAGACGGCCTTTAACGGGAGCGAATACGCCGCCGCGCCGTGGCAGGTGGACGACGTAGACAAGCTCGAACGCGAGGGCGTGGAGACGATCTACGTCGTAGAGGTGGAGAAGCGCGAGAACGGTAACAAGACGGAGGTGGACCTCTACTATGCGCCCGACGGCGTGCTGGTCAAGAAGATCGCCGACGCGGCCCCCGACTACGACTACGGGGACTACATCCCCTCGAAACCGGCCACGGGCATCGAGGAGTATATCCGTCAGAACTACCCGAACGCCCGCATCACGGAGATCGACCACGAGAGAGGCATGACCGAGGTGGATATCGTGGACGGCCGCACGCCGCGCGAGCTGCTGTTCGACGGCAGCGACTCGTGGCTCTACACCAAGACCGAGGTACACCGCACGGAGGTTCCGCAGCCGGTGATGACGGCGTTGCAGAACAGCCAGTACGCCTCGTACTGGATCGACGACATCGACCACTACCTGACCCCCGACAAGGAGTTCTGGCGCTTCGACCTGGAGTCTGCACAGGGCGACGTGAAGGTGGACATCACCGCCGACGGCACGCTCTCGCTCAAGCAGCCCGGAGGCGGCAATACGGGTGGTAATACAGGCGGCAATACGGGCGGCGGCAACCACGGCCAGGGCAACGGCGGGATGGTGAACGCGACGGCAGCGGAGTTCATCGCCCAGAAATACCCCGGCGCGCAGATCATGGAGTACGACCGTGAAGACGGCTTGCTGGAGGTGGAGATCTGGCACGAGGGACGCGAGAAGAACGTCTACTTCAACGGCCAGAACGCCTGGGTCTACACCGAGTGGGACATCCACCGCAGCGAGCTTCCCGAGGCCGTCACGGCGGCTATCCCTGCCGAGTATGCCTCGTACACCATCGACGACATCGAGTACGTTCAGACGCCCGATGCGGAATACTACCTCGTGGAGTTGGAGTGCGGCAAGCAGGAGATCGAACTGCGCATCACGGCCGAGGGCCGGGTGCTCTGAACGTCGCCCGACGATGAAAAGAATCGGGAGATATACGGCAGTCTTGGCGGCGATCGTCGCCGGACTGCTGACCATGACGGGATGCGACGACGAGGAGCGCATCTCCTACGGTAAATTGCCCTCGGCGGCGCGGGCCTTCATCGAGACGTACTTCCCCGCCGAGAGCTGCACCTATGCCGAGCGGGATCGGGCCGACGGCCGCCGCGAGTACAAGGCCGTGCTCTCGAACGGCACGGAGATCGAGTTCGATGCTGCGGGCCAATGGACGGAGGTGGACTGCAAGTTCTCGCTGCTGCCCGCGGGCATCGCGCCCGAACGGATCGTCTCGGACTTGGCCGCCCGTTATCCCGACGCAGGAATCTACAAGATCGAACGCGCCCCGGGCGGCTACGAGGTCACGATCGGCAGCGGGCTGGAGCTGATCTACTCCGCGGACGGGACATTCGTCCGGGAGGAGAGATACTGATCGAAAACGAAGAGACGCTTCGCACCGGACGACGTCTGCCGCAGAGAAGGAGACGAGGCCGAAATATGACGCACGGGGCCGTCCGGCAGGCGTCCGAAGGTGCGGAGCGTCTTCATTGAGAAACACGGGCCGGAGATCGAACCGGCGAACGGAAAACCCGGAAACACATGAAACCGAAACTGACGATGAAACATTACGCGATGATCGCGGCGGCGCTCGTGGCCGGCGTGCTGCTCTTTACCGAGTGCGCGTCGATGCGCATCCCCTACCGGCGTCTGCCTGCCAAGGCGAAGGCGTTTATCGAGACCTATTTCCCCGCCGAGCGCTGCGTATATGCCGAGCGGGACCGCGACGACGGCCGCCGGGAATACGAGGTGAAGCTCTCCGACGGCACGGAGATCGACTTCCACGCAACGGGCGACTGGAAGAAAGTGGAGTGCGAATACTCGTTCGTGCCAGCAGGCATCGTCCCGCAGACTATTACCGAAGACCTCGCACGGCGCTTTCCCGGCGGACGTATTACCGAGGCCGAGCGGGAGACGGGCGGATACAAGATCACGACGGAAGGCGGCGCGAAGGCGGTCTACTCCTCGAACGGAACCTTCATCCGCGTGGAGTACGATTGACACCCGAACCTATTCGGTTTCGGTCCGGTCCGGAGCGGGGCGCCGTGGGGCGACCCTGAAGTCTCCGGCCGGCACCGGGGCCGATTCCTGCGTTATCGCAAAACCTTCGAATAATACCGACACTCTCTGCCAATTATGTTTTTTACATCCATCCTCCGCTTCTACATCGACGGCTTCCGGGAAATGAAGCTGGGGCGCACCTTGTGGCTTATCATTCTCGCCAAGCTGTTCATCATGTTCGCCGTGCTGAAGGTCTTTTTCTTTCCAGACCCTCTCTCAGGAAAAGACGACGTGCAGCGCCGGAAACATTTTCTTTATGAACTGACCTCCTGAAGGCAGACACTAATAACCGCACCCGACCTTAAAATGTCTATGACCGAAACCGTTACCAGCCTCCTGCCTTTCCGCACTACGATGCCTGTCCTGCTTGCAGGCTGCACGCGCCATTCCGAACGCCCGTCTCTTTCGGGCGGCGGTGCCGGCGGGTATCGCCTCTATGGCATCCCGCGGCGGCACGGGGCCGTTCCTCCCTGCTTCCGCCTCGGTATGGGAGACCGGTTATCCCTAAATGGCGGCATGCCGCCAGCGCCGCACTTCGGTTTTCCAGATACCTCGCACGCGGACAGACCTTTCTGATCGGCAGGGCTCCGGGCTGCCGAAGTTAAGAAAATATAGAAATACATATACGAGAGGAAAAACCTATAACAACTATTATCATGACAGACTACTTATCCACTGTCGATTGGTCGCGTGCGCAGTTTGCTATGACGGCCGCCTACCACTGGCTCTTCGTGCCGCTGACCCTCGGTCTCAGTTTTATCATCGCCATCATGGAGACTTGCTACGTCCGCACGGGCGATGCGTTCTGGAAACGCACCACCAAGTTCTTTCTGGATGCGCCTCTTCGGCATCAATTTCGCCATCGGCGTCGCCACGGGGCTGATTCTCGAATTCGAGTTCGGCACCAACTGGTCCAACTACTCGCACTTCGTGGGCGACATCTTCGGCGCTCCGCTGGCCGTCGAAGGCATTTTGGCCTTCTTTATCGAATCCACGTTCATCGCCGTCATGTTCTTCGGCTGGCGAAAGGTCTCCAAACGCTTCCACCTCGCGGCTACGTGGCTCACAGCTATCGGGGCAAACCTATCGGCGTGGTGGATTCTGGTAGCCAACTCGTGGATGCAATATCCCGTGGGGTGCACTTTCAACCTCGAAACCGTTCGCAACGAGATGACCTCGTTCTCGACTGTGGCGCTGTCGCCCGTGGCTGTCAACAAGTTCTTCCATACCGTCACCTCGTCGTTCGTGCTCGCGGCGCTGTTCGTCGTGGGCGTCTCGGCATGGTACCTGCTGCGCCGGCGCGAACAGCGGATGGCCCGCAAGAGCATCGCCGTCGCCTCGGCTTTCGGCCTTGTCTTCGCGCTGGCCGCAGCGGTGACAGGGCACCGCTCGGGGGCTATCGTAGCGCATGTGCAGCCGATGAAGCTGGCCGCGATGGAAGCCCTCTACGAAGGGCAGGAAGGAGCGTCGCTCACCGCCGTGGGTTTATTGCAACCCCACGGCCGCCCGGTCAACGGCGAGGCGTTCCGCTTCCAAATCGGCATTCCCAAACTGCTCTCATGGATGAGTTTCGGAGACAAGGAGGCCTATGTACCGGGTATCTACGATTTGATCGACGGCAACGAACAGCGCGGCATCCTGTCCGCCGAGGAAAAGATGCAGCGCGGTCGCGTGGCCATCGCCGAGATGCCCCGCTACCGTGAAGCACTCGTTGCGGGCGATACGACGACGGCCGACGAGGTACGCTGCCGCTTCAATCCTGCGACGGAAGCGGGGCAAGAGTTTCTTCGGGAGTATTTCGCTTACTTCGGTTACGGGCATATCGATTCCCCGCAGCAATTGATACCCAATGTTCCGATACTCTTTTACTCGTTTCGCGTGATGGTCGGCGCGGGCAGCTTCTTCATCCTGCTGCTGGGCGTCGTCTGGTGGCTCAACCGCAAAGACCGCCTCGCCGACAAACGCTGGCTGCTGCGGGTGGCCGTGTGGTCCATTCCTTTGGCTTATCTGGCTTCGCAGGCAGGATGGATCGTCACGGAAATCGGACGCCAGCCGTGGGCCATTCAGGACCTGATGCCCGTGGGCGTCGCGGCCTCGAAGATCCCCAGCGGATCGGTCTCCGTGACCTTCTTCCTCTTCCTGGCGCTCTTCACCGCGCTGCTCGTCGCCGAGCTGAGCATCATGTTCCGGCAGATCAAGATAGGACCTAAAAACGACTAATTCATGGATACGATCACACTGCTCCAACACTACTGGTGGTTCATCATTTCGCTTTTTGGGGCCCTGCTGGTCTTCCTGATGTTCGTGCAGGGCGGACAGGCGCTGCTCTACGCGCTGGGGCGCAACGAGCGCGAACGCAACCTGCTGACCGGCGTGCTGGGCCACAAATGGGAACTTACTTTCACCACGCTGGTGACATTCGGCGGCGCGTTCTTCGCCTCGTTCCCGCTCTTTTACTCCACGTCGTTCGGCGGGGCGTTCTACGTCTGGATGGCCATTCTCTTCTGCTTCGTGCTGCAGGCCGTGGCCTACGAATACCGCCGCAAACCCGCCAACGTCTTCGGCGAGCGGACTTTCAACGCCTTTCTGCTGATTAACGGCGTTCTGGGGCCGCTGCTGATCGGCACCGCCGTGGGGACCTTCTTCACGGGAGCGGAATTCACGGTCGATCGCCTCAACCTCGCCAATCAGGGCGGCGCGGCGGTCATCTCGCAATGGGCGACGCCGTGGCACGGGCTCGAAGCCATCGCCGAGTGGCGCAACGTCCTGCTGGGTGCGGCGCTGGTGATGCTTACCAAGACGCTTGCATGCCAATACTTCATGCACCAAATCGACGACGAGGCGATTCTACGGCGTGCACGTCGCGGTGTGCGGATCTTCGGCCCGTTGTTCGTCCTGCACTTCGTCATCTGGACCGCAGGATTGCTCGTCGCTGACGGATGGACGGCGAACGCCGCGGAGATCATCTCCGTCGAACCCTGCAAATACCTGCACAACCTCATGGATATGCCCTATGTGGCAGTTATACTGCTTGTCGGCGTGGCAGCTGTGCTGTGGAGTCTCTTTCTGGGATGGCACGGCAAGCGGCAGGCCATCTGGTTCGGAGGTGCCGGCACGGTCCTCACGGTGCTGTCGCTGCTTCTGCTGGCCGGGTGGAACGGCACGGCCTACTATCCCTCGCTGACGGACATGCAGTCGTCGCTGACGATCTCGAACTCCTCGTCGAGCCTCTTCACGCTCAAGACGATGGCGTGGGTATCACTGTTCATTCCCTTCGTGGTGGCCTACATCTGGTATGTATGGGGAGCCTTGAGTCGCAAAACCGGAGAACGGGCATCCGACGGCGAAGGCTATTGATAATTGCGGGGCTCGGTCTGTCGAACCGAAGGTCTGGTGGACTCTTGCTATAACGAAGCAGATCGGGTCCTGCGCTTTTTTCGCTCGAATGAAATTGTCCGCAGCAGATCGACAGGTATGCCGCGTAATACTGAAAATCGATAGTTATGTACGAATCTTACGAACATGACGCTCAGGCTGAGATACTTGTCCCTGTCTGTTCAGCCGTGATTTCACTGCTGGCCCGATTTGCCGCCGGAATAATCGTCGTTGCGGGGATATTCCTGCTGCTGCGACAGTTCTTCTCTGTATTCACGGCATTCGTTGCAGGGCTGACGCTTACGAATCTGTTTCTCGTCGGGCTGCTCCTGAACAAACGCAGAACGTGGCGATGTGGCGTGGAAGGAACCGATCGAATGAAATCCCGAAAATGACAGTCGATTCTGCAAATAAGAAAACTTGTCCGCCGAGACCCACGGTTCGAAGCGAGACGAAATACCGCGAGGCTGTGGAGCTGTACGGCAGCACCGGACTGTCGTGCCGCGAAATATGCCGAATCTGCGGTCTTACACCGTCGGGGTTGAGCGGTCATATCGGTAAATATCACCGCCACTTAATGCTCGCCCGGTATGACATCGCGTGCGATAGCGAACAAGCCCTCCATATCAAGATGGGCGGTTTACGCGGGCAGCGTCCCGCTACCCGAGCCAAATACCGGAAAGCGATCGAGGCATGCGAACGCATGGAACATCTCGAAAAGAACCTCTCGGAGTTCGCCGGCCGTTTCGGCGTGGACGGTTCGGGGCTCGCCCGCCAGTTGCGGACGCATTATCCGGGAGTGCTCGAGCGGCGCGAGGCGGAACGCCTGCGCTTAGGCTACGACGACCGTCTGCCTCGCGGGAGCCGACGCTGTTGTCGGGAGCAGTATGCCGATGCAGTCGAACTGTTGCGAGCGGACCGTTACGTCACGGTACGGGAAGCCGCCGAGTCGTGCGGGGTCTCCTGTTCGGGACTGGAGCAGCATCTGCTCTTCTATCACAAGGAACTCGTAGCCCGACGCATCGGAATTCGGAAACAGGCCGTCGGGCAGCAGCGTAAAGGAGAGATCACCGGCCGCGGAAGCACGCACGCTCCGTCGCCGGCCATCGTGCAGAAATATGCCGAAGCGCTGCGGCTCTATCGCACGACCCCGCAGTCGGCCGCCCGCATCGCCCGGCAGACGAACGTGTCCAAGAAGGGCTTTTATGCCTATCTGCAAAAGTGGCACAGGGAGTCGATCTGCGAGCGAAAGAATATCCCCTGCGAGGAGGGGCGCCCGGTGGATTGGTCGAAAACACGCAAATACAACCCCGCGACGAAAGCCAAATACGCCGGCGCGATCCGACATTTGAAAGAGAATAATTTATCGACGGCCGCAGTCGCTGCGATATACGGATTGCATGCGGAATGTTTCCGCAGCTACCTCAAAGAGCACGAGCCGGAGCTGTACGCAAGGCAAGGAATGGTAAAGGACGCCAACGGACGCATGGTGTCGCGCCGCAGCATGGAGAAGTACGCCGAGGCGATCCGTGTCTACGAAACTACGCCCGAGTCGTTAAAATCTATCGCCCACCGCTTCGGTTTGAACGATTGTTCCTTCAGGGATTTCATCAAACGACATTTCCCGGAGTTGGAGGAACAACACAAACGATTGTTTAAGCACAAGGAAATGCAACGGGCAGGTGTCGCGAGCGCATCCGAGATGCAAGTCGGAACGGAAGAAAGCGTACACGTGCTCGTTATTAGCTAACAACTAAATTTTTTCCCGCATCTGTTCAGAGAAACAAATCCCCACCTCGGCAATTTGTCGAAAAACGGTGTATGAACGGATTTATTTACTCGAAAACAGAAAAACATGACAAGACATATCAGCGAAGATCTGCTGTTCCGTATGGCGGCCGAGCCCGTTACGGATGCGGGTCAACGACAGGTTCGTCTGGCGCAATTAGCCCGGACCCTGCATAAACTTTATGAAACCACAGAACAGGACATCGAACTGTTCAGGACCTTGCAGCATACCCGCATCCGGTTGGATGCTTGGCTCGACGATCCGCAACGTATCGACATGACAGCGATACGCCCGTTCGATCCTACGGTACAGATCGCAATCGGATATATCGATACCGAACTGGAGCTGCTCGCCCGTTACGGCGGTCAACCCAAGCCATCCGTACCGCGTATCCGCTGGACGGGAACACTCGTCGAATTGGTCGAACTGATCTACGGTTTGCAGGAAATGCGCTGCATCAATGACGGCGAAGCGTCGATCAACGAGTTGATCGCTCTCTTCAGCTCGCGGTTCGGGCTGGAGATCAACGTTCGTAATTGCTACGACGCCTATTTGGATATGAAACGCCGCAAGAACGACAGCCGGACGTACTTTCTCGACAAGATGCGTGAGCGACTGAACCTGCGGATGCAGCGCGACGATGAAAAGGAACGCGAGCGCCGCAAATAACCCTTGTTTCCAACTGCGCGGGACAGCAATCTGTCCCGCGTTTTCGTATCTCCTGCGATAATAAGAGAACCGGATATGTCTATCAAAATGACATATTCCGACTTTACGTAATTATGATACGCCGAAATTATATGAAAATCAATAAATTACGGCGAAATTTCGATGTTTCAGCACCCCATAGTAGAGTAAAGGAGAGTATAGTAGAAATATATTCCAATGAAGATATTCGTAAAATCTCCTGATATTGTCAGGCAGCAAAACCTGAAGTAATGAGCGACAAAAAACAAGTTTATACCGTTCCTGTTCAGTACGTGTTCAGGGGCGAGTTCAAAATCAAAGCCGACAGCAGAGCGCAAGCAGAAGAATATGCCGAGAAACATTGTAACATGGATGAATTAAATAAATGAGAACGAAAACCCAGTACAAAGCAGACGGAGAACGTCTTAAAATCGACCAGTTTCCCTATTACATTACTGGCAGCATTACTGGCATGAAAAAGATGTTCTATGGCAAGGATGCCTTGCTGGTACGTTGTGGCAGTTGGATTTACAACGTGCCGAAAGAACCGATGATTTATCAGATAGCACATTAGTTATGAATCGAAGTTATAATTTCTACATTGGAAAGCTGAATTAGAAGCGAAACACGGTAAGATGATTTACGTTCATCTCTGGGACGTGATAAGCACAAATAACGATTTAGCCGTCGGTGATACGATTATGTTTACCAACGATTATAGGGTAGCGTTCTGCCCTCATGAAGTGTTGGGATTTTGCAAGCCGGATAGTTTTCTGTGCCCGCATCGTTATCCCAAAAACGAGGATTCGGCATTGTCTTTTTAGATAGCGACGCATATTGGTTTCCTGACCGTCTCAACCAACTGATGCTGGTATCGAAAGGAGGGCAACAATGAGTGAATTGGAATTTATCTATCTTGTGGCGTTCAATAATTTACTTGCTTCATTGTCGGTAATATACGAGAATTTCACGCCCGAACAGATTGGTTGCAAGGCGTCCCGCCTGTGAAATTTGAAAATCACTCCCGATAATCCGGACAATGCTCGGCGGTGTCGCATCGCAAAAGAACCCGTGCAGAGAAAAATACGGAGTAAATAGGCACATTTCTTGTAACAGATTTGTACAAGTGTAACTAATTAATTACTTTTACATTGTAGAAATAACGATAAGAATGAAACGAAATTTGATATTTTCGCCGGAATACATTGATTTTGAACAGAGTTAGAGCCCTCGCACCCGTGAAAAACTGCGCTATGCGGTATCAATTTTAGGAACCGTACGGCCGATACCGACCAAGTTCGTGAAGAAATTGATGAATACTGATTTTTACGAGTTGCGTGTTTCGGTTGATAATGAAGTTCGGGTTATCCTGTTTTCGGCAGACAATGAGAATATCAGCCTCGCATCGAGCGTTATCCTACTGAACGGCTTTGTGAAGAAAAGCACAAAGGATTACGACAAAGAGATTACAAAGGCTATCAACATTTTAAGGAAATTGCTATGAGTACGACAAACAACCGATTAACAGCAGAGGAATTGCAGAAACTCCGGCAGACGGATTTCAGCAAGAAACAGGGGTTCGTAAAGGCCGAAACGGTACTCGGCAAAGAGGTTGGCGAGGTCGGCACTCCGGAACGGGAGGAGTTCGATGCAAAGGCTCGTGCATGGTATTATGGCGAAATGCTGCGGGAGCGGCGCAAAGAACTCGGTATGACGCAAAAGGAACTTGCCGAACGTGTGGGACGGGAACGCACCTACATCAATCGTATCGAAAAAGGAGAAACCGATTTGCAACTCTCCTCGTTTATTCGCATCGCATCTGCGTTGGGTATCATGTTACGCCTCGACGTGATTTGGGCGTGAGCGACGGAATCTGAAAATAAGGGCGGCCAATGATGACCGCCCTTATTTTGTGCTTGTGCTACCATATTCTGTTGTATCTCAGGAAATAAGGATGTGTCCTATTCTTGGTTGCCTTTTGAATCCTGTCGTGGTTCTTGTTTATCCATACCTTGAAATTCGACGACACGTCTGACACCTTATTTGCGCTTTCTTCATTCAGCGGTTGTCCGAGCATTAAACTTATCGAGAATTTCGCTACCTTTGTAAATCAATTCATTCCGGATGAAAAACGAAGATCGCATATTGTTATATAACGCGGATTTCATCGGCGAAATCAAACGCATCGTAACACAAGCCCGTCAAAAGGCATACACCGCCATTAACTCGGCGATGGTCGAGGCTTATTGGCAGATGGGCAAGCGCATCGTGGAGCAGGAGCAGCAGGGTAAAGACCGCGCCGATTATGGTTCGCAGTTGTTGAAATCGCTCTCGAAAGAACTTACAGCGGAGTTCGGCAAAGGGTTTTCAGTAAACTCGTTGTACTATTTTCGACAGTTCTATCTCGCCTTTCCCGAAAAACTCCCCACAGCGTGGGGAATTTTGACATGGTCGCATTACAAGCGGTTGTTGAGTGTTTCCAACGTCAATGCCCGCACGTGGTATTTGAAAGAGGCCGCCGAACAGATGTGGAGCTACCGCACGCTCGACCGCAATATCGGTTCGCAGTATTACGAACGGTTGCTGCTCTCGCAGCACAAAGATACGGTCGAGGGCGAGATGAAAGCACTGACCGCTCCGTTCGATAAAGACCGCATGGAGTTCATCAAGAACCCGACCGTCGCGGAGTTCATCGGCCTTTCGCCCAACAGTGATTTTACGGAAACGGAATTAGAAGGAGCCATCATCGGCAACCTGCAAAAATTCCTGCTCGAATTGGGCAAAGGCTTCTCGTTCGTCGCGCGGCAGAAATTAGTCCGCACCGAGAAGAAAGATTATTTTATCGACCTCGTGTTCTACAACTACATTCTTAAATCGTTCGTGCTGATCGACCTCAAAACGACGACCATCACGCACCAAGACGTCGGGCAGATGGATATGTACGTGCGGATGTACGACGAGCGAGTGCGCGGCGAGGGAGACAACCCGACCATCGGCATCGTTTTATGCTCGGAAACGGATGAGGACATCGCCCGCTACTCCGTGTTGCACGACAACGACCGTCTGTTTGCCTCGAAATATATGCTCTATATGCCCACCGAGGAGGAGTTGCGCGAAGAGATCGAGCGGCAAAAGACGTTCTTCCGCCTGCAACACGATAATTCCCCAAAGGAGGAGGTATAGCCATGTACTATGACGACGAATCTGTCTTCGACGATGCAGACGTGGATAATATGCCTGTCTTTTCGGAAAGCAGGCGTTTTTCCCGCCTCGATAGTTACGAGAAGATGTTACTGCGGGATTATATCCGCTCGTGTATCCGGGAACATCGGGAGTATTCCGGCAGGTTCCCGACAGAAAACGAGTTGGTGGAAATCCGCAAACGGGCGATAAGCGTGTTGGAGGACGAATGGCATATCACCTTGAGAAATGACAAGCAGTGGCGGCAGTTCTTTCAGGACAACGCGAAGGCGGCTATCGCCAAACTGCAAAAAGAAACGGAGGGTAACGAATAATCGACGCCCCTCCGTTTTTCAGTTCCGGCTATTTCTGCTGCAACAGATGCGCCAGCGCCGGATCGTTCTTGATGCGTTCCAACTCGTCGGTGACAATCCGTTTCACGTCGGCCTTGATCCGATTGTAGTTCTCCTGAATCTGCTCTTTCATGCGGTCGTTGCCCTCCTCGTCCGTGAAATCGGTAATGACGGGTATGGGTTTGTAGGCTTTCTCTTCCCGCTTCACCTTTTCGGCGTCCACGACGATTTCGCAGTGGAAAATCTTTTGCTCGATCCGCTCGTCGAACGTATCGGCTACGGAGCCGACGAACATCCCCTGCGTCAGAGAGGAAATCTTCGAGGGCGGGATGAGCGAATCCATCTGCGTATTGATGGATGTGGACTTGTCGTTGCGGTTGATGGTTATGCTCTGCCGCCGCTGCAAGACCTTTCCGAAGCGTTCTGAAAGCGTCTTGGCCGTTTCGCCTACCACCTGACCGGAGAAGATATTGCCGACGGTGTTCATCACGACTTTGGCCTCTTTGTCGCCATAGTCGCGGACAAGCTGTGAGAAATCCTGAAAGCCCAGAAGCACGGCGACCTTGTTGCTGCGGGCAGTGGCGATCAGGTTGTCCAACCCCTTGAAATAGATGGTCGGCAGCTCGTCGATGATAATCGAGGATTTGAGTTTGCCTTTCTTATTGACGAGTTTCACGATGCGCGAGTTATACAGGCCGAGAGCCGCGCCGTAAATGTTCTGACGGTCGGGATTGTTGCCGACGCAGAGGATCTTCGGCTCCTGCGGGTTGTTGATGTCGAGGGTAAAATCGCTGTCGGACATGACCCAGTAAAGCTGCGGCGAGATCATACGCGAGAGCGGGATTTTCGCCGATGCGATCTGCCCCTGCAACTGCTCCGCCGCCCCGCCGAGCCATGCGTCCATAAAGGGCGAGAGGTAGTTTTCGAGTTCGGGATACGAGGAGAGAATCGGAAAAATATCCTCGTAACGACGGTTCAGGAACTCGACGGCGTGCGGGAAGGTGCAATATTTCCCGTTTCGGTAAATTTTGAGATACCAAATAATTGCTGCGAAGAGGATGATCGGCGATTCGACGAAAAAGTCGCCCTGCTTCTGCACCCACGTCTTATTGAGGTTGAGCATGATGGTATAGGCACTCTCGTAAGCGTCGGTAATATCCTCCATGAAGTCGGGGTGTATGGGGTTGCAGCGGTGCGACCGTCGCGGGTCGTCGAAATTGATTACATAGAATTTCGGCTTTACCGTATACCCGTCCAAGTGGTTCAGGAGGTGGTTGTAGGCAATGGTCGAGAGGCTGGAAAATTTGAAATCGTAAATGTATTGACAGTATCCCTTTTCGATCTGCTGCTTGATATAGGAATTGACCACGGCATAGGATTTTCCGCTGCCCGGCGTACCCAACACGATGGAGGCACGCTGCGGCAACACAATGTTGATCCAGCCGTTATGCCACTTTTTTTTGTAGTAAAAGCGCATGGGCAAGTTCACGGAGTATTCGTTGGTCAGCAGACGCGTCTCCTGCATGAAGGATTCATTCTCGTTATTGAACGGGTCGTCCATGAGGTCGTGCTTCAATAGGCGGCTCGCCCACAACCCTGCCATCAGCAGACAGACGTACCCTGCGGTCGTCGTTGCGACGTAGAGCAATGTCGTCGCCATGAGCGGGAACGGCAGAGCCAACAGCCACCAATTCAGGAAAAAGAGCACGAAACCCGCCGTAAGTGCCGTACCGATGCGCGGCCACGTTATCTTCTCGTCCTTCACTCCGGTCGTACCCAAGCACGAGAGACCGAGCAGCACGACGGCAAAGAGCTTCGTGTAGAGTATGGAGCGGAACAATCCCGCCGTTCGGTCGAAGTTCATCAGGATTCTATCGACCACACCGATATTCACGCCCCACGCGAAGATCGCCTCGTAACAATACCAATAGACGTGCATCACGACTAACAATATACTTACGGCACGCAGAAAATCCATGATTTTCGCCAATGCCCTCAAATCATCTTCTTGTTGCATAATTCTTAAAGTTTTCTGTTTTTCTTTTTTTTCTTTTTTCGTCGCTGCATCTCACGCATGAAGGCTTCCTCCTCGGCGTCCGCACCCTGCGTATCAACAGTAAACAGCCCCAAACCGCCGCCCGCTGCGTCGTCGTAAAGGGACGCTTGCGTCGGTACGTCCGCCGTATCCGTTTGCTGCAAGAGGACGATCGGGAGCGGTATGCCCGCCGCCGGAGGTGCGAAGTGTTCCTGTAAGGCGTTTGCGGAAAGCTCCTTGCCCAGACGGGAGCCGTTCAGCACGCATCCCGTGCGGTGGTCGATGAACGTCGCACCGTAGATACGTCCCATGTCGGTCTCGCGCAGCACGACGTCTACACCTTTGGCTTTCAGCAGAGCGATGAACTCCGCGCGGTCTTTCGTGCGGCGTAAGGTGGCCATCGCCGTCGCTTTGGTCATGTCGCCGAGTTTTCGCTCCTTGATCTGCTCCTTGCTTGCGGCGCACCACCGCTCGAACGCCTCGTATCCGTACCGCTTGCCGAAGCGGGAGGCTTTGATCGGCGTACCGATTTTCTCGCCCCGGTCGTCGGTCGCGAAATAGACGAAGCCGCGATACTCCCTGCCGCGCACCTCGCCGCGACATTCCTCGACGGTAAGATTGTATAGCGAAAGCAGGGCGCGGTACTCTCCGAGCGTCTGGAACTTGTACCTGCCGGATATGCCTTTCAGGACGCTCCCGATTTGCGTCTTCACGTCGCCTGCCGCCGCATCCACCGCGCGGAGCGGTTCGGCCTGCGTCTGCCGCTTGCGCTCGGCAGTATGCAGCCCGTACTGTTGTTCCAACGCGCGGGTAATGTTCTTGCTGCGCCGGTACAAAAAATCTCTGTCGAGCCGCTTCCCGTCTTCCCCCACATTGATAGTTACGATGTGCAGGTGGTGGCGGTCGATGTCCTCGTGCTTGAACACCGCGTAAGGCTGGTCGCCGTAACCGAGCCGTGCGAGGTACTCCTCGGCGATGGCCGTCAGTTCCGTATCGGTCAGACAGTCATCGGGGTGCGGATTCAGAGAGATATGCACCACCGGTTTCAATGTGCGCACCTGCTCCGGCAGGTAACGGGCGAAGTCCTCCGCCGCCCGCCGAATGTCGAGGCGACCCGTCCCTTCATCGAAGATTTTGTGCGTGGCAAGCAGCCGCCCCTGCCCCTCGTTGATCTTCTCGCCATTGTAGGCCAATGCCCCGTAAAGCGAGCTTCCTACGTTAATTTTGGCAACCATCGCTGCTGAAATTCATTCGTTAAGGCGAGGATCTGACGGCTTAATCCTGCCAGCTCGACGGTCATTTTTTCCAATTTGTAGAGCAGAGCCATTGCCTTTTTCTCCGAAAAGCGGCTCTTCAACTCCTTCACGGTTTGGTTGTAATTCACGCCGACGGCACGGTATTGGGCGTGCAGTGAGGAGAGGCGGGTGTAATAATCGACGAGCGTTTTATCGACTTTCAGCACGCGAAACTCCGCACCGAAAACGCGGGCTTTGATAAAAACCGCTTTCGCGTACACGCCCGACTGCTCGTACATGGCGAGGAATCGGGCGTATTCCTCGTCGTTGAAGCGCACCATCACTTGGTGGCTGGCCTTGTCGGGTTTGGGCGGTTTGCCCCCGACGTTTCGTTTCTTACCGTTCATACTTATGTGGATTTAGTGGTTGCGCGACATAAGCCACCACGCCTTTACCGACCGCAGGTTCGAGATCAGGGCTGCCCGACTTCGGAGGGACAGTCCCGCCCCCTGCAAGGGCAAGGTATGTTTCGGAGTTACCCGAAACCCTTTGAGTAACTCAAAGGACACCTTGCTATGTTCCGACGAACATAAAAATCCGTCCGGGGACGGATTGCGGGAGAACCGATTTCGACCGCAGCATGAAGCCGCATGGTACGCCCTGTCGCTTGGGAGCAAAGATAGAGGCTTCCGGGACGGCTTTTCCGAGGCCGAAAACGCCAAAGGCTGTCATTCCGACGCCACAAGCTATCATCCACTTTCAGAGCGATAAAAACTGCGATTTTTCCTTGTTTATTTGTCATACGAACCAACGAATGACGGTCGGTCGCGACGAACGGTGATTGAGCGGTACAGGCCGACGGACAATCGGCAGATTCGCCCGACGAACATACGTCGCAAGGACGATTGCTACTGACGGCCCAATGTTGCAACCAACCGATGTCGGGCCGTTGGGCTGTTGGGCGGAACATCTGTCCGCACTTACGGCTGGCCATCCGTCTAACGGTAGAAACAAACGTTCGCAGAAACGGATAACTCTATGTATAACAATTAAAATTTACAACGGTATGAACAAGCCAACCTATGTAGCTTTTTCCACGCAAAAGGGAGGAGCCGGAAAAACGACCATCACGGTGCTGGTCGCAAGCTACCTGCACTATGTCAAGGGGTACAACGTCGCAGTAGTCGATTGCGACTTCCCGCAGTACAGCATCCACGATATGCGCAAGCGGGATATGGACATGACGATGAAAGACAACCACTACAAGGCAATGGCCTACGAGCAGTTCAAACGCCTTGCGAAGAAAGCCTATCCGGTGGTGTGCAGCAAGCCGAACGATGCGGCGGACGCGGCGGCGCGCCTTGCCGAATCGGGTGTCCCGCTGGATTTCGTCTTCTTCGACCTGCCGGGTACGATCAACAATCCGAGCGTCGTGAAGACCATCGCTGCGATGGATTATATCTTCTGTCCGATTGCCGCCGACCGAGTGGTCATGACGAGTTCCATGCAGTTCGCCACCGTCATCAACGAGCACATGATAAGCACCGGCAAAACCGCCATCAAGGGACTGCATCTACTGTGGAACATGGTGGACGGGCGAGAAAAGACGGAGCTGTATGCCGCCTATGAGAAAATCTGCGCCGAATTGGCGCTGCCCATTCTGAAAACCTTTCTGCCGGACAGCAAGCGATTCCGCAAGGAAGCGGCTACGGAGCGCAAAGCGGTATTCCGTTCAACGCTCTTTCCTGCGGACAAGTCCCTCGTGCGGGGCAGCAACCTCGATGCACTCGTCGATGAAATACTGAACATCATAAAACGATAGAGACATGGCGAAGAAACCGAATATCGAAGAGATCGACGAGAACTTCATCATCAACTCGTTCCGGCAGGACGATTTGACGATTCCGCCATCGGCACGGGCGACGGAAATCGCCTCCGAAAGCGAGGATGCAGAACCGTTGCAGCGGGAGGAGCCTCGCCGCCGAAAAACCAAAAACAAGGAGACGGATTACCGCTCGCTGTTTCTGAAAGAGGCGGCCATCCCCGCGCGCATCGGTAAGACAGTCTATATCCGCAAGGAGTACCACGAGCGGATACAACTTATCCTGCGGGTCATCGGCAAGGACGAGGTGTCGCTGTTCAGCTACATAGACAATGTGCTGGCACACCATTTCGAGACCTATCAGGCCGAAATTACCGAATTGTACAACGAGCACAATCGCTCCATCTTTTAGCCTATGGAAACACTGTTGGTATGCCTGCTCGCGGGTTACGGCGTGTGGCTGGCGGCGTATCTGCTTTGGGAAAGGCGGCAATCGAAACATACCGCGGCGACGACGGATGTCGCGCTGCCGAAACGCGGGAACGACGTGCCGGATATTGTCGGCAAGAGCAGTTTTCGCATGAAGTCGATGACGCCAAAGACTATCATTCCGACGCCACAAACCATCACGCCCTCAGAAACGGAATCAGCGGCGGAAAAAGCGCCTACATTTGCCCCCGAAGCCAAAAAACGAAGCCCCGCACGCCTCACCGACGAAGAGCTGGACGCGGCGTTCGAGCATCTGGAAATCCCCGACGTGCCGCTCGAATACGAAGACGACGAGGCGGCGATCCGGCAGCTCGCCGAGCGGCGCAGAAACAAACAGTAACCAATCATCCAAACAAGAAAGCGTATGAGCGTGAATAAACAACGGCTGCTCACGTTGAGCGGCTATTTAGTGGGTTTGGCGGCCGTGATGCTGCAAGCCTGCATCGAAACGAAAGAGACCGACTGCGGTAAGCTCTGCGGCAACTGGGTCAGCGTACAGGGCAAGCCCGACGTACTGATCTACCGCGAGGGCGACGCCTACAAGGTCACGGTGTTCAAGCGCCGCGGCATCCGTTGCCGTCTGAAGCCCGAAACCTACCTGCTGCGCGAGGAGGAAGGGAACCTCTTCATCAACACGGGATACCGCATCGACATTGCCTACAACGAGGCGACGGACGTGCTGACCTTCTCGCCGCACGGCGACTACACCCGCGCGAGCGAAAAACAATAACGACCGCTAAATCCATAAGAGAATGAAACAGAAAATAATCCTGCTTGTCAGCGCATGTCTGCTGCTGGCGGGCACGGCGCAGGCGCAATGGGTCGTCAGCGATCCGGGCAATCTCGCGCAAGGCATCATCAACACCACCAAACAGATCGTGCAGACATCGACGACGGCGAAAAACACGTTGGACGGATTCAAAGAGACCGCCAAGATTTTCGAGCAGGGCAAGAAGTATTACGACGCCCTGAAATCGGTGAACAACCTCGTCAAAGATGCTGTCAAGGTCAGGAACACGATTCTGATGGTCGGCGAAATCTCAGAAATCTACGTAACGAATTTCCAGCTTATGCTGCGCGATGAGAACTACACGCCCGAAGAGCTGTCGGCCATCGCATTCGGCTATACGAAGCTCTTGGAAGAGAGCAACAACGTCCTCAAAGAGATGAAGGAGGTCGTGAACATCACGACGCTCTCGATGAGTGACAAGGAACGTATGGACGTGGTGGACAGGTGCTACAACAGCGTACGGCGCTACCGCAATCTGGTGATGTATTACACCAACAAGAACATTTCGGTCAGCTACCTGCGAGCGCGCAAGAAGAACGACATGGACAGGGTGCTGGCACTCTACGGCAGCCGCAACGAACGCTATTGGTAACCCTTAATCCGTAACGATTATGATGTTGATGACCATAGAGTTCGACAACCTGCACACCATCCTGCGCTCGCTCTATTCGGAGATGATGCCGCTCTGCTCCAACATGGCGGGTGTCGCCAAAGGCATCGCGGGGCTGGGTGCGCTGTTCTACGTGGCCGTGCGCGTGTGGCAGTCGCTCGCCCGCGCCGAAGCCATCGACGTATATCCGCTGCTGCGGCCTTTCGCCGTCGGCTTCTGCATCATGTTCTTTCCGACCATCGTTCTCGGCACGATCAACGGGGTGTTAAGCCCCGTCGTACAAGGTACGAACCGGATGCTCGAATCGCAGACGCTCGACATGAACCGCTACCGCGAGCAGAAAGACAAACTCGAATACGAGGCGATGATGCGCAACCCCGAAACGGCCTACCTCGTCTCGAACGAGGAGTTCGACCGTCAGCTCGAAGAGTTAGGCTGGTCGCCGGGCGATATGATCACGATGGCCGGCATGTATATCGAGCGCGGGATGTACAACATGAAGAAAGGTATCCGCGACTTCTTCCGCGAGGTGCTGGAACTGCTCTTTGCAGCTGCCGCCCTGCTGATCGACACGCTGCGGACGTTCTTTTTGATCGTCCTGTCGATTCTCGGCCCGATAGCGTTCGCTATCTCCGTCTGGGACGGCTTTCACTCCACGCTCACGCAATGGGTTTGCCGCTATGTACAAGTGTACCTGTGGCTGCCCGTCGCCGACCTGTTCAGTACCATTTTGGCGAAGATTCAGGTGTTGATGCTGCAAAACGACATCTCAGAGTTGCAGAACAATCCGAACTTCTCGCTCGAAGCCTCCAACGGCGTCTATATCGTCTTCCTGATTATCGGCATCATCGGGTATTTCACGATTCCGACCGTCGCGGGGTGGATCATCCAAGCCGGAGGCGCAGGCAGCTACGGGCGTGCCGTTACGCAGCTCGCAGGACGGGGCGCAGGTCTGGCGGGCGGTGTTGTCGGAGCTGCCGCAGGCAATGTCGCAGGACATTCGGGCAGGCTGATGGGACGCGCGAGCAAGGCCGCGTGGAACCATACCGCCGGAAAATTATTCAAACGAAAATAATCGAACAATATGGAATTTAAGTCATTGAAAAATATCGAGACATCGTTCAGGCAGATACGCCTGTTCGGTATCGTCTTCATTGCGCTGTGCGCTCTGGTGGCGGTGTTCTCCGTCGGGAGTGCCTACCGCTTCGCCGAACGGCAGCGCGAGAAGATCTACGTACTCGACGGCGGCAAGTCGCTGATGCTCGCTCTCTCGCAAGACCTCGCGCAGAACCGGCCCGCCGAAGCGCGCGAGCACGTGCGCCGCTTTCACGAGCTGTTCTTCACGCTCTCGCCCGAAAAGAGCGCTATCGAACACAATATCAAACGCGCCCTGCTGCTGGCCGACAAGAGCGTCTATAACTACTATTTGGACTTCTCCGAGAAGGGCTACTACAACCGCATCATCGCGGGCAACATCAATCAGGTGTTGCAGGTCGATTCGGTGGTGTGCGATTTCGACCGCTATCCCTATCACGTAAACACCTACGCGCGGCAGATGATTATCCGCGAGAGCAACGTAACGGAGCGCAGCCTCGTAACGTCGTGCCGCCTGCTGAACGCTTCACGTTCGGACGACAACCCCAACGGATTTACCATCGAAGGCTTCACGATTCTGGAAAACCGTGACCTGCAAACATTGGAGAGATAAGCCTATGAAAAAGCTAATCGAACGTCTGAACGAGTGGGCAGAGAGGCAGGACGAGCGGTTGCGGGTATGGCTCGCGGCACTCCCCGAGCGCACGAAGATCATCGTCGTACTCGTCATTTTCAGCTTGTTCGCCATCGGCGCCCTCTTTACGTTCGGGGCGGCGCTCTACCAGATCGGACGGGAAAACGGACGACAAATAGAGATCGAACATATCGAACGATTCAACCTGCCGCAGAAGCAGGACAGTATCCACCTTTTCAACCACTACGATTATGAAACAAAACAAAAATCCCACGACCGACATGAAAGAGGCGAAGCCTGACCGGCTGCTCACGGAGGAGCAGCGGCAGCGACGCCGCAAGATGCTCGTGTACCCGCTTATGGGGCTGCTTTTCGCAGGCTCCATATGGCTGATCTTCGCACCTTCCGAAAAGGACAAGGCCGAGTCGCAGCAAGGTGTCGGCTTCAACACCGAAATGCCTCTGCCCACCCAGTCTGGCATCATCGCCGACAAACGTACCGCCTACGAGCAGGCGAAGATGGAGGAAAAGCAGAAAGAACGGCAGGCGCAGATGAACGACCTCGCCGCGCTATTCTCGGATAAGGATGATAAAGCCGAAACGCAGTCGGAGGAGTTCGATCTGCTCCATCCCGAACCGCAGCAGCCCGCCCGCACCTACGGCGGAGGTTCCCGCCCGCAACGGACGATACGTTCGTCCGCTGTGGCCTACGAGGACATCAACCGCACGTTGGGCAATTTCTACGAAACACCAGCCGAAGACCCTGAAAAGGAGGAGTTGCGCGAGCGCATCGAAGAACTGGAAGCGATGATGGCGCGGCAGGCGGAGCCGTCCGGCTCGACGCTCGACGATCAAGTGGCCTTGCTCGAAAAGTCCTACGAATTGGCGGCCAAGTATATGCCCGCCGGACAAGGCGGCACGACGCAACAGCCGTCGGCAACCGATACGGAGGAGGACAAAAAGACGGTGCGCAACGGCAAGGCGGTGGCGCAGCCCGTCGGGCAGGTGACCGAACGCATCGTCTCCGCACTCGCGCAGTCCATGACCGATAGCGAGTTCATCACGGCGCAGACCGCCGAGCGGAATTTCGAATTTCAAACGGCGGTCGGAACCTCGACGGCTGTCGGACGCAATACCATTCCTGCGTGCGTACACGGCAATCAGACCGTAACCGACGGGCAGACTGTCCGCCTGCGGCTCACAGAACCGATGCAGGTAGCCGGCATGCGCATCCCCCGCAACACGGTCGTCGTAGGCGCGGCACGGGTGCAGGGCGAGCGGCTCGGCATCGACATTACCTCGTTGGAGTATCGGGGAACGATCATCCCCGTCGAGCTGGCCGTTTTCGACAGCGATGGGCAGGAGGGCATCTTCATCCCCAACTCGATGGAGGTAAGCGCGGCCAAAGAGGTGACGGCCAACATGGGGTCGTCGCTCGGCAGCAGCATCAATATCTCCACCGATGCGGGAGCGCAGCTCGCCTCCGATCTCGGCAAAGGGTTGATTCAGGGCACGAGCCAATACATCGCCAAGAAGATGCGCACTGTCAAAGTGCATTTGAAAGCCGGATACAAGGTCATGCTCTATCAACCGGAAGATTAACAGACAACAGAATTATTAAATCGGGGTTCTTAACCCCGCCACTAAATCCACAGCAAAATGAAAAAGTATTTCGTAATGATGTTCGCCCTCGCGCTGGGCGCGGGTGCGGCGAACGCACAGGAAGTAACGAACGCCGAGGCCGTCGAGGCGACGGAGCAGACACAGGCGGTATCGCTCTGCAAGGAGGTTTATCCCGACGCGGAGCGGGACGGCGGCCTCTATCACGGTCTCACGCGCAAGCTCTCCTTCGACCGCATGATTCCGCCGCACGGGCTGGAAGTGACCTACGACAAGACCGTGCACGTCATCTTTCCGGCGGCGGTGCGCTACGTCGATCTCGGCTCTCCGAATCTGATCGCAGGTAAGGCCGACGGTGCTGAAAACGTCATTCGCGTGAAGGCCACCGTGCGCGATTTCCGCGCCGAGACCAATATGTCGGTCATCACCGAGGACGGTTCGTTCTACACGTTCAACGTCCGCTACGCGGCCGAACCGCTGCTGCTCAACGTCGAGATGTGCGACTTCATCCACGACGGCGAATCCGCGAACCGCCCCAACAACGCGATGGAGGTATACCTCACGGAGCTGGGGAGCGAATCGCCGCTGCTCGTGCGCCTTATCATGAAGTCTATCCACAAGCAGGACAGGCACGAAGTGAAGCATATCGGCTGCAAGCGCTTCGGCATTCAATACCTCCTCAAAGGCATCTACACCCACAACGGTCTGCTCTATTTCCACACGCAGATCCGCAACGGCTCCAACGTGCCCTTCGACGTGGACTTCATCACCTTCAAAATCGTCGATAAGAAAGTCGCCAAGCGTACCGCCATGCAGGAGCAGGTCATCTTCCCTCTGCGGGCCTACAACTATGCCACGCGCGTAGCCGGGAAGCGGGACGAGCGCACCGTCTTCACGTTCGACAAGTTCACCATCCCCGACGACAAGTGCCTTGTCGTGGAGCTGAACGAGAAGAACGGAGGCCATCATCAGTCGTTTACCGTCGAAAACGAAGACCTCGTGCGTGCCCGCGTCATCGACGAACTCAAAATGCAGTAACCATGAAGTTGTTCCGGTTTCTTCTCGTCGCGTCGCTCGTCCTGTTCGTCGGGCAGGCCGACGCGCAGCG
>ENA-UOJJ01000924-UOJJ01000924.1-human-gut-metagenome-genome-assembly--contig:-CS66-NODE-924-length-46744-cov-17.206366_pt1 | contig 46744 bp, 50 predicted proteins | sample MGYA00242343_ERZ723890 | MGnify/ENA metagenome assembly ERZ723890
TCACGCAGCTTGAAGTTTGCGATGGACTTCTTAGCGTGGGTGATGATCGGCTTCTGGCCGGAAATCGCGGTTACGTCGCGGACGATAGCCTCGATAACCTTGGAGTTACCGTTTGCTTCCTTGCCGCAGCCGACGTTGATGACGACCTTGTCGATCTTCGGGATCTGCATAACGCTCTCATACTCGAACTTCTTCATCAGAGCAGGCGCAACGTCCGCAGTATACTTTGCTTTCATATTCGGAACCATTTATTGCAACCTCCTCTTCTTAAAGTGTCTCGCCGCAGTGCTTGCACACTACGAGCTTCGCGCCGTTCTCAGCAAACTTGTGTGCCGAACGGGTCGGCTTGTTGCACTTCGGGCAGACCTTCATGACCTTGCAGGCACGAACAGCGCCCTCGCGCTCTACGATGCCGCCGGTCTCGCCCTGGCGGCGGGGCTTGGTGTGGCACTTAACCATGTTCACACCTTCGATTACTACCATACCCTTCTTCGGGTCTACGGACAGAACCTTGCCGCGCTTGCCCTTTTCCTTACCGGAAAGAACGACTGCGGTGTCGCCCGTCTTTACATGCAAATTGTTCATTTGTTGGCGACCTCCTTACAGTACTTCCGGAGCAAGCGACAGGATCTTCATGTAGTCCTTGTCACGCAGCTCACGAGCGACAGGCCCAAAGATACGGGTGCCGCGGGGGTTTTTGTCATCACGAATGATAACGCCAGCGTTCTCGTCAAAGCGGATATAGCTGCCGTCTGCACGGCGCAGGCCCTTAACGGTGCGGACGATGACAGCCTTGACTACGTCGCCCTTCTTAACGCCGCCGCCCGGGGTGCACTTGCGCACCGAGCAGACAACTACGTCACCGATGTTGCCGTACTTGCGAGCAGAGCCGCCGAGAACACGGATTACCTTCAGTTCCTTTGCGCCGCTGTTATCAGCTGCACGCAGAAAGCTTTCCTGCTGAACCATGTGCTCTCCTCCTTACTTTGCCTTCTCGATAATCTCGACCAGTCTCCAACGCTTGTCCTTGGACAGCGGACGGGTCTCCATTACCTTTACCTTGTCGCCGATCTTGCACTCGTTGTTCTCGTCGTGCGCCTTCAGCTTATAGGTGTGCGGAATAACCTTCTTGTACAGAGGATGTGCTACACGATCCTCGATTGCTACGACAATGGTCTTGTCCATCTTATCGGAAACGACCTTGCCTACTCGCGTTTTGCGTAATGCTCTTTCGCTCATAATATTCGTTTCCCTCCTTTATGCCTTCTCCGCGAGCTGCTTCTCACGGATTACGGTGTTGACTCGAGCAATGTCGTGCTTGACTTCATTGATCTTGTTGGTGTTGTCGAGCTGATTGGTAGCGAGCTGCAGACGGAGGTTGAAGAGGTCCTTCTTCAGCTCACCGAGCTTTGCAGACAGCTCCTCAGCCGTCAGTTCTCTGATCTCAGATGCCTTCATCATGCTTCACCGCCATTCTTCTGCTCACGGGCAACGAACTTGGTCTTGCAGGGCAGCTTGTGGCTTGCCAGACGCAGCGCCTCACGAGCAACTTCCTCGGAAACGCCTGCGATCTCGAACAGGACACGGCCCGGCTTAACTACTGCAACCCAGTACTCGGGTGCGCCCTTACCGGAACCCATTCGGGTGCCGGCCGGCTGCTGAGTTACCGGCTTGTCGGGGAAAATCTTGATCCATACCTGACCGCCACGCTTGGTGTAACGGGTCATTGCGATACGGGCTGCCTCGATCTGGTTCGAGGTGATCCAGCACGGCTCGGTAGCCTGCAGACCGAACTCACCGTTCGATACGAAGTTACCGCGGGTTGCCTTGCCGGTCATGCGGCCGCGCTGTACGCGACGGTATTTAACTCTCTTAGGGAGCAGCATTAGCGGTTGCCTCCTTCCTGACGGGGTGCGCGACGCTCGCCACGGTTGAAGTCACGACGGCCGCCGCGACGGTCATCACGGCCACCGCGACGCTCGCGGCGCTCGAATGCCGGCTTCGGAGCCTCGATGGAACGGCCCAGACGCGGACCGCCGTGGAGAACCTCACCCTTGTAGATCCAAACCTTAACGCCGATGCGACCATAGGTGGTAGCGGCCTCGGCAAAGCCATAGTCGATGTCCGCACGCAGGGTCTGCAGCGGAATGGTGCCTTCATGGTAGTGCTCGGTGCGAGCGATCTCAGCGCCGCCCAGACGGCCGCCGCAGGATACCTTAATACCCTTTGCGCCCATGCGCATTGCACGACCCATGCACTGCTTCATTGCACGGCGGAAACCGATGCGCTTCTCGAGCTGAGCAGCGATGTTCTCAGCTACCAGGGTAGCGTTGGTGTCCGGGTTCTTGATCTCGATGATCGAGCAGCGAACCTTCTTGCCGTACTTCTTGGTCAGCTCTTCCTCGAGCTTCTTGATGTCCTCGCCGCCGCGGCCGACAACCATGCCCGGACGCGCGCACTGGATCATGATCTTGATCTCGTCGTTCTTACGCTCGATCTCGATCGCCGGAACGCCTGCATCGAACAGACGCTTCTTCAGTTCCTTACGGATGTTGTAGTCTTCCACGAGGAGGTCGCCGAACGCATTGTCCTTTGCGAACCAACGGGAATCCCAATTCTTGATAACGCCGACACGGAGACCGTTCGGATTTACTTTCTGGCCCATTGATTACCCTCCCTTATTCTTTCTCGCCAAGAACCAGCGTGATGTGCGAGGTTCTCTTGAGGATTCGATATGCACGGCCCTGTGCACGCGGCATAACGCGCTTCATAACCGGGCCGGGACCGACGTGAACTTCCTTGACAAACAGCTTGTCAGTGTTCATGCCGTGGTTGTTCTCAGCATTTGCGACGGCGCTCTTGAGGAGCTTCTCCATCGGCTCGCATGCTGCCTTGGGGGTATTCATGATAATGGCCATAGCCTCGCCCGCATCCTTGCCGCGGATCAGATCGCAGATCAGCTTGATCTTTCGCGGAGTCATGCGCACGTTGCGTACGATTGCTCTTGCTTCCATGTTACTTTAACTCCTCCTTACTTGCCGTTATTGGAGGTCTTGCTGCCCGCGTGACCCTTGTAGGTACGGGTGGGAGCAAACTCGCCCAGCTTGTGACCAACCATGTCCTCGGTAACATATACCGGAACATGCTTGCGGCCATCGTGTACTGCGATGGTGTGACCGACGAACTCGGGGAAGATCGTGGAAGCGCGGGACCAGGTCTTGAGGACCTTCTTCTCGCCCTTTTCGTTCATTTCAACGACTCTTTTGATCAGCTCAGGAGCCACAAAAGGGCCTTTCTTAATGCTTCTGCCCATCTTAAGATAACTCCTTTCTTACTTGCCGTTGCGACGACGAGCGATCTGCTTGTCGGTGCGATGGTTCTTCTTGCGGGTCTTGTAACCCATAGCCGGCTTGCCCCACGGGGTAACCGGAGACGGACGACCGATCGGGCTCTTGCCCTCGCCGCCGCCGTGCGGGTGGTCACACGGGTTCATTACAGAACCACGAACGGTCGGGCGGATACCCAGATGACGGGTGCGGCCGGCCTTGCCCAGCTGAACGTTGGAGTGATCGGAGTTACCGACAACACCGATGGTAGCCTTGCAGTCCAGGCGGACGTAACGCAGCTCGCCGGAGGGCAGACGAACCATGCCCTTGCCGTTCTCCTTAGCCATCAGCTGAGCGCCGACGCCTGCGGAACGAACCAGCTGCGCGCCCTTGCCCGGGTACAGCTCGATGTTGTGGATCATGGTACCAACCGGGATGTTCTCAACCGGCAGGCAGTTGCCCGGCTTGATGTCGGCATCCTTGGAGGAGATGACCTTGTCGCCGATCTTCAGACCCTCGGGAGCGAGGATGTATGCCTTCTCGCCGTCCTCATACTGGATGAGAGCGATGTTGGCAGAGCGGTTCGGGTCGTACTCGATGGTCTTGACTTCTGCGAAAACGTCGAGCTTCTGACGCTTGAAGTCAATGATACGGTACTTCTTCTTGTTGCCGCCGCCGATGTGGCGAACGGTGATGCGGCCGTAGCTGTTGCGGCCGGCGGTCTTCTTGACCTTTTCGAGAAGGCTCTTCTCGGGCTTCACCTTAGACAGACCCTGATAGTTGAGCACAGTCATATTTCTGCGCGAGGGCGTCGTCGGGTTGAAAGTCTTAATAGCCATTTGGAATTTCAACTCCTTGATTCGTTATTATCGGGGTGGCTTCCCCATACAAAAAGCCTTACGGCTTTTTCGATTGAAACTACAGTTTCAATCGAGCTTCTATCACCCCGCAGGGGTGTTCGTAAAAGTGCGGCTTTGCCGTACTTTTACACCACTGCCCGCGCCGTAGCGGCGCGGCCTCGAATGTATTCCATTCGAGAGGGGGGTATCGAAAAAAGTTTCAAAGGAACTTTTTTCGTATATAGGGGGGACGGAGTCCCTCCTATACATTTTACATCATGTTCTCGAAGATCTCGATCTTCTTGGAGTCAGCGGTCAGAGTTACGACTGCCTTCTTGATGTCGGGGCGCTTGCCGACGTGGACGCCCATGCGCTTCCACTTGCCCGGCAGCTTGATGGTGTTGACCTTAGCGACCTTGACGCCGAAGATTTCCTCAACGGCCTTCTTGATCTCGATCTTGCCTGCGTCAACAGCAACCTCGAAGGTGTACTTGTTGTCCTGTGCACCCATCATGGAACGCTCGGTGATAACCGGCTTCTTGATAATGTCGTATGCGAACTTCATTATGCGTATACCTCCTGAAGCTTCTCAATTGCTGCCTTGTCGATGATGAACTTGTCAGCATTGAGGATCTCGTATACATTGAGGGTGGACGCGATCGTGGTGCGAACGCCCGGGACGTTAGCCGCAGACTTAACTACGTTTACGCGAACCTCCGGGGTAACGACCAGGCTCTTGCCGGTTGCCTCGATTGCATTGAGGAAGCCAACGAAGTTCTTGGTCTTGATCTCGCCCATGTCCAGACCGTCGATGACGATGATCTCGCCTGCTGCTGCCTTAGCGGACAGAGCGGAGAGCATTGCCAGACGCTTGGTCTTCTTGGTCAGGCTATAGTTGTAGGAACGCGGCTTCGGGCCGAGGGCAATACCGCCGTGGGTCCACTGCGGAGAGCGGATAGAACCCTGACGGGCGCGGCCGGTGCCCTTCTGGCGCCACGGCTTGATGCCGCCGCCGCGAACCTCTGCGCGGGTCAGCGTGGACTGAGTGCCCTGACGCTGGTTAGCCAGGTAATTCTTTACTGCAGCGTGTACGACAGTCATGTTCGGCTCGATACCGAAAACAGCTGCGTTCAGCTCCATTTCGCCGGTCTTCTTACCGGTCATATCAAAAACTGCTACTGTAGGCATGAGTTGCTCCTCCTTCCCTTACTTTCTTGCGGATGCCTTCTGCGGGTTCTTGCTGACGCCAGCCTCGCCCTTGACAAGCTTGTTGTTCTTAACGGTGTTCTTCAGAACGACGATGCCGCCCTTCGGACCCGGAACTGCGCCGCAGACAGCGATGAGGTTGAGCTCAGCGTCTACCTTGACAACGTCCAGGTTCTGAACGGTAACCTGCTCAGCACCCATGTGACCAGGCATCATTTTGCCCTTCATGATCTTGGAAGGATCAGAGCACGCGCCCATGGAACCAGCGTGACGGTGAACCGGGCCGGTACCGTGGGACTCCTTCAGACGGGAAGCGTTGAAACGCTTGATAACGCCTGCGTAGCCCTTGCCCTTGGAAGTGCCGGTGACGTCTACGAAGTCGCCCTCAACGAACATGTCAGCCTTGACAACGTCGCCGAGCTGGAACATCGTGCAGTCCTCGAAACGGAACTCCTTCAGGTACTTCTTCAGGGAGTCGCCAGCCTTCTTCAGGTGACCCTTCTGGGGCTTGTTCAGGCGAGCTTCCTTTACATCCTCAAAACCGAACTGAACTGCATTGTAGCCGTCCTTCTCTTCGGTCTTGAGCTGAGTTACAACGCAAGGACCTGCTTCGATTACGGTGCAGGGGATAACCTTGCCGTCAGCGTTGAAGATCTGGGTCATGCCGACCTTCTTGCCGATGATTGCTTTGTTCAGCATTTTGTTTTTCCTCCTTAAAGGTTATTGGTTGACGGCATTTAACCGCCAACATGACCTCGCCGCGCGTGTCGCGGCAGGGCTTTCAAATCTCCGGCGGGTTAATCCGGCGATTTGTAAACTTGTTTTGTGCAATCGACCTTGCGGCGATTGCGTTCGCGTCCCGCTCTTTAGATTAGAGCTTGACCTCGAACTCAACGCCGGCCGGCAGATCCAGGGTGGTCAGAGCCTCGATGGTAGCCTGGTTCGGGTTGATGATGTCGATCAGACGCTTGTGAGTGCGGCGCTCGAACTGCTCGCGGGAGTCCTTGTACTTGTGAACTGCGCGCAGGATGGTTACGATCTGCTTCTCGGTCGGCAGCGGGATCGGGCCGGAAACCTTCGCGCCGTTGCGCTTAGCGGTCTCGATGATCTTCTCTGCGGACTGGTCGATCAGCTCGTGATCATACGCCTTCAGGCGAATGCGGATTTTCTGTGCGTTTGCCATTGTGGAATATCCTCCTCGTATGTGTGCCATACATTAAAATAATGTTTTGACTCGCTACGGAGAGAAACTGCAACTCCGCCGCGCGTATCGCGAACGGACATGAAAATAACCGGGCACACTTACAGTGTAACGATCCGGTCACAATTAAAAAACGTAAGTGGTTCGTGCCATCGGCTTTGCGGCGCATCTGCCGCGAGTCCCGAATTTACGCAGGAACATTGCGTTTTGCCGAGGCCCTGTGCCTCAGCTGATAGCAGTTATCTCAACCGCCCGATTGTCGGACCTACTCCGCCGAAGTTACCTGCTTCCTGGAGCAGCAATCTCCGGCATCATCGCGTTGTCTGCGGTGTCTCTCGCAGAACCTTAACTATATTACTATATCCTCGGCATTCTGTCAAGGGGATTTCACGAAATTTACGAGATTTTTTTGTGCAGGCTGACAGCCCTTCTCCTGCCGCCCTCCGGCGTGCGGCGGCGCTCTATATATAATAGGTATGGCCTCGCGCGGCGCTTTTCTTTTTCTGCGTTTTATTTTTCGCACTTTTCACGGGATTTTCGACGTTTTTCACGCATTTTCCCAGAAAAATCTGCTCATTTCCGCTCTGTTACCATTCTGCAAGTTGCATTCCCTGTGATGTTATGGTAGAATAAACCGTAAATCAAATCTGGAGGGACACTATGCAGATCGGAACGGTAAAAATTGACGGACGGCTCGTACTCGCGCCGATGGCAGGCGTGACCGACCTCGCCTTCCGCCGCATCTGCCGCGAGCACGGCGCGGCTCTGACCGTGACCGAGATGGTCTCGACCAAGGCGCTGTGCTATCAGGACAGGAAAACGCCGCGTCTGCTCGAGCTTGCGCCGGACGAGCATCCGGCCGCCGCGCAGATCTTCGGCCACGAACCGGAGACTATGGCGGAGGGCGCGCGCATCGCGCTCGAAAAATCCGGCTGCGACATCATCGACATCAACATGGGCTGTCCTGCTCCGAAGATCGCCGGCAACGGCGACGGCTCGGCGCTCATGCGCGACCTGCCGCTCGCCTCGCGCGTCATCGAAGCGGTCGTCAAGGCCGTGAACGTCCCCGTTACCGTCAAATTCCGCAAGGGATGGGACGAGAAAAGCGTCAACTGCGTCGAATTCGCCCGTATGGCGGAGCAGTCCGGCGCAGCCGCCATCGCGGTCCACGGCCGCACCCGTGCGCAGCAGTACAGCGGCTGTGCTGACTGGGACGCGATCCGTGCGGTCAGGCAGGCGGTCTCCATCCCCGTCATCGCCAACGGCGATGTCGCCGTCCCGGAGGACGCAGTACGCATCCTCGAATATACCGGCGCGGACGGCGCGATGATCGGGCGCGGCGCACTCGGTGATCCGTGGATCTTCGAACGTGCGAACGCGCTTCTCGAAACCGGCATCTGCCCTCCCCTGCCGCCGTTTGCCGTGCGCATGGATACTGCCGTGCGGCAGATCGAGCTTGCCGCCACGCAGAAGGGCGAGCACATCGCCATGCTCGAGGCGAGACGGCACGTCAACTGCTATCTCAAGCAGCAGAGCGGCCTTAAGACCTTCAAAAACCGCATCTGCACCCTCGAGCGTCTCGAGCAGCTCTACGAGATCGTCGAGGAGCTCAAACAGACCGTCTCTGAGGAATGACACCCGAAAGGAGGGAGCACGGGTTGGACGACAAGCATATTCTGGCAAGGGCGCGCCGCGGCGAGCTGGACGCCTTCGAGGAGCTCGTGCGCCGCTACGAAAAGCGCGTTTATGTCATTGCGCTGCGCTCCTCCGGCAATCCCGAGGACGCCGCCGACATCACGCAGGAGGTTTTTCTGCGTGCGTGGCGTTCGATCGAGAATTTCCGCGGCGACAGCGGCTTTTCGACCTGGCTGTTCCGCATCACCATGAACATCTGCGTCGATCATGCGCGCCACCGGCAGGCGCAGCCGCAGACCACAACGCTGACGACCGAGGATGACGAGGAGCGTCCCATCCACGATACCGCTCCCACGCCCGAGGAGCAGCTCGACAACCGGGAGCTGGGGCGCGAGCTTGCCGCCGCGCTCGCCGAGATCAGCGAGGAGCACCGCCGCATCGTGCTGCTGCGCGATGTTTCCGGCATGAGTTATTCCGAGATCGCAGAAATCCTCGAGATCAGCGAGGGTACGGTAAAATCGCGGCTTGCGCGCGCACGCATTGCCCTGCGCAGGATTTTGCTGCAAAGAGGGAACATTCTGCCGCCCGCTCCGTCTAACCATGAGAAAGGAGGCGAGACGCATGAATGATGAAGAATATTTCGAACAGCTCTGCTCGAACAGCGTGGACGGCACGCTGACCGACAGCGAACGTGAAAAGCTCGAGGCGCATCTTGCAGAGTGCCCTTCGTGCGCCGCGCTGCTGCGTGATCTCCGGGAGATGCGCACACTCTTTGCACAGGAAGCCGAGGCGCCTGACAGCCTCCATGACGGGATCATGGAGCAGCTGAGGCAGGAGACCAAGCTGCACGTCGTTCAGCCGGAAAAGCCGGTGCGCCGCATGCCGGTGTTCACCATGGTCGGCGTTGCCGCGGCGGTCGTGCTCGTTGTGCTCGGCGGCGGTCTGATGCCGTCGTTCAGCACGGTCGGAAACGGCAGCTCCGGTGCGTCGGCAGACGCCGGTGACGCGGTGGCTGCTGTAACTGCGGACAGCTATTCCGACGATGCAGGCGCGGCGTCCGACGGCGCCGCCGCAGATATCGCAGAGGCGGCTGAAAATGCGGGCGTGAACAGTGCATCACGCAGCGTCCCCGAAACCGCCGTGCAGGGCACGAGTGATATTGCCGCAGGCGGCAGCGCGTCAGGCGAGACCGCGCCGCAGACGGCCGCCGAGGAGGATACGCCCTCTGTCTTCTCCCTCCCTGAGGCTGACAGCAGCACCGCCGCGCAGAGCGGCAGCATATCCGGCCGCGCGATCTCGGACGGCGATTCCGCCGGCATCGTTCCCGCCGAGGATACCGGCGCACTCACGCTCCCCGAGGCGGTACGCGGACTGCGCATCGCACACTGCTATATCGCAGACGGCGGCGAGCTGCCCGAGCTTGACGGCAAACTGCTGTATTCAGACAGCAGCGCGGCATGGTTCCAGCTCGACAACAACATGTCTACGCTTCAGAACACACTGAACGCGCTCGAAAAGTCCGGCTGCACCGTGACCGCCTATGAGGACATCGGTCTGACGCTCGACAGCAGGGCCGACTCGTGGCTGCTCATCGTTCGAAACTGAAAAACAGGTGTGACGCCGTTTTCTCGGCATCACACCTGTTTTTATTTTGACTGTCTCACATCACCAGCGTGAGTATCCTGTCGCTGAACAGATACCCGGCGGAGATGAGCGCGGTATTCCACGCCGCGATGCCGATGGCCGACCAGCCGACGAACCACTTGACCGGCATGCGGATGAGACCGGCCGGAATGGAAACGATCGTGCGGAGCATCGGGATGATGCGGCAGAGCGCAAGTCCGCGTCCATGCTGCGCGTCGATGAATTCATGGCATTTCTGCACGAACGAGCGGAATTTTCTGCTCTTTCCGAACAGCTTTTCCATGATCGGCTCGCCGCCCCAGTAGCAAAGGCCGTAAATGACCAGACTGCCGAGCAGTCCGGAAGCAACGCTCAGCACGAGCGTCAGCGGCAGCGACAGGCTGCTCTGCGCGATGAGCACGCCGATGCACGGCATGATGACGCCCGCCGGAAAGCCGGGCAGATTCATGTATTCACAGAAGATCACGCCGCAGACCAGGAGCAGTCCGTACTGATGAAAAAGTTCAAAAAATGCAGCAGCTGTCATGGTGCCTCGCCTGCCTTTCCTGCTGTCCGTTTTGTGTGGAATATAGTATACCGCTCTGCGCAGCCTCATGCAAGGCCGGCAGAGCGGTGTTTGCAATAAGTTCACAATTCAGACGCGGTATTTGCCGCGTTCGATCGGGCCGAACAGCCGGACAAGCAGGCGGTGCAGCAGTGCGAACAGACCTTCACGGGTATTTGCTTTCATGATAATTCCTCCCTTTTATCACTGTGCGGCGGTCTCTATCCCTTGTACCTACAGTATACCTCGAAAGTCCCTGTCATTTCCCTCACAAAACCGTGAAATTTTTCTTAATTTTTTATGAAGTCGGCTCGTCGTCCTCCGCCGCGCCGAGCACGCGCTCGGTTTCCGCCTCGGAGAGCTCGGTGACGCTCTTGAGACGGCGGCGGATGGCGCGCGTTCTCGTGCCGACCAGCTTGTCCAGCTCGCGGCTCGCCTGATCGAGACGGTTCTGCGTCTGCGTCAGGCAGGTCTCGAACTTGTCGAATTCGGTCTTGACCGCGCCCAGAACGTTCCACACCTCGCCCGAGCGCTTCTGGATGGCGATCGTGCGGAACGACATCTGAAGGCTGTTCAGCAGCGCCGCCATCGTGCTCGGGCCGGCGATATTGACATGATAATCGCGCTGGAGGATCTCGACCATGCCGCGCTGCACCGCCTCCGCGTACAGCCCCTCAAACGGCAGGAACATGATGCCGAATTCCGTGGTGTACGGCGGTGCGAGATACTTGTCGCGGATGTCCTTCGCCTCGCTCCGGAGCGTCAGAATGAGCTGCTTCGCGCAGGCGTCGATCTGCTCGCGCGAGCCGCTCTCATAGGCATCGCGCAGCGCGCCGTAGGTGTCGCCCGGGAACTTGGAGTCGATCGGCAGCCAGACCGCGCCGCCGTCCTCTGCCGGAAGGCGCACGGCGAACTCGACAACGTTGCGGCTGCCGGGCACGGTCGCGACGTTTTCCGCGTACTGCTCGGGCGCGAGGATGTCGGACAGGATCGCGCCGAGCTGGATCTCGCCCACGATACCGCGGTTTTTGACGTTTGTCAGCACCTTTTTGAGGTCGCCCACGCCCTGTGCGAGCGTCTGCATCTCGCCGAGACCGCGGTAGACCTGCTCCAGGCGCTCATTTACCAGACGAAAGGACTCGTTCATGCGGTCGGACAGTGTTTTTTGCAGCTTTTCGTCCACAATACCGCGCATTTCGTCCAGCTTTTTGTTGTTGTCCTCGCGCAGCTCGCGCAGGTTGCCGTCCACGGCGGCGCGGATGCCGTCGAGCTGCTGCGAAGTTTCGACCGAAAAGCCGTGCAGGCGTTTTTCAAAGCGGTCGAGCTGGCCGGAGACCGACCGGTCCATCGCCGCAAGGCGGCTGTCCTGTGCTTCGCGGCCCTCGCGCAGATTCTGCGTGACGAGCGCGCCGAGCGCAGAGATCGCGCCGCTGTCGGTCGTTTTCGGCGGCTGCACCGGCTTTCGCGCGAGCAGGATGATGACGAGCACGAGCAGAACGGTCACGAGTGCGAGTGTGATGACGGGAATGAGTTCCATTTGGTTTTCCTTTCGCTGAAACAGGGATTAACGAAGGACGCCGAGATCCTTCGCGATGCGCTGCATGTCCTCGTCGGTCTCGGCGATGACGTCCGCGCAGTGCTTGAGGTCGTCCGACAGATTGGGCGGCACCTCAACGCCGGATTTGTAGCGCAGCTGATGCTCGAGGCTCGCCCAGAAATCCATCGCGATCGTGCGCAGCTGAAGCTCGATGCGCACCGGGACCGTGCGCTCGGACAGAAAGATCGGCACCTCAAGGATCAGATGCAGGCTGCGGTAGCCGTTCGGCTTGGGATTGCTGATATAGTCCTTTTTCTCGATGAGCGTCAGATCGCTCTGCCGCATGAGCATGTCCGCTACGGTATAAATATCCTGAATGAACGGACAGATCACGCGAATGCCGCCGATGTCGTTCAGGTTGTCCATCATGGACTGAAGCGTCACCGGAAAGCCGCGGCGCTTGAGCTTGCCCACAATGCTGCGCGGCGTTTTGATGCGGCTCTTGATCGCGTTGATCGGGCTCGGCTTGCCCGAAATGCGCGACTCGTCCGCCAGAATGTCCAGTTTGGTCTTGATCTCACGAATGCCGGACTCATACAGCATCATAACCTGCTGAAGCTGCATCGCAGACTCGACCAGTGTCTCTTCATCATGTTCGGAAAGTCTGTCGATCGCAAAAAAATCCGCCAGATCCATGTTATCTCCTCCTGTTCTCGTTCTCTGTCTTCAGTATAACATATATCCTGTTATCATTCAATGTCAGCACGGATACAATCTACCAGATATTGTGTCCTTACCGTACACCGCCGCGCAAAACCGCACGGAAACCGCACAGTCGGTAAATCTCTGTCCCCGTCCGGTGATGCCGTCCATGCGGGACGAGAAAGGGGTTGACAAAGCGCCGGCAACGGGCTATACTAGGTTTTGTCGAAGCTGTAGAAAAAGGAGAAAATCACTATGACCGTATCTCGAATGTCCATGTGCATGATGCGTGATTTTGCTCGTTTTTCTGCCAGAAGGCTCCGCTGAGAGCACGGCGCAGACGGGCCGCTTGTCATGCGGCGCGGTATAAACAGGAAAACGAGCGGAAAGCAGAAAAAAGGCTTTCCGCTTTTATTTTTTCAGAACACATTTTCATGTCAGGAGGAATGAACTTGGAACAGGACGCTATCGTTCGCATCCGAAGTCTCAACAAAACATTCACCGGCAGAGCCGGCAAGGTCACGGCGCTCGACGGCATCGACCTCGACATCCGCCGCGGCGAAATTTTCGGCATCATCGGTCTGTCCGGTGCAGGCAAATCCACGCTCGTGCGCTGCATCAACTTTCTCGAAAAGCCGACCGCAGGCACCGTCACCGTGGACGGTCAGGAGCTCGGCAGTCTCTCGAAAAAGCAGCTGCTCGAGGCGCGCCGCTCGATGGGCATGATCTTTCAGCAGTTCAACCTGCTCCAGCAGCGCACCGCGCTCCAGAATATCTGCTTCCCGCTCGAGATCGCGGGAACGAGCAAGGCGGACGCAGAAAAGCGCGCGAAGGAGCTGCTCGAGATCGTCGGCCTCTCCGACCGCGCGGGCAACTATCCGTCTCAGCTCTCCGGCGGTCAGCAGCAGCGCGTCGCCATCGCCCGTGCGCTCGCGACCAGTCCGAAGATCCTGCTTTGCGACGAGGCGACCAGCGCGCTCGACCCGACGACCACCCGCTCGATCCTCGCCCTGCTCAAGGAGATCAACAGGACCCTCGGCATCACCATCATCGTCATCACGCACGAGATGGCGGTCATCGAGGAGATCTGCCAGCGCGTCGCCATCATCGACTCCAGCCGCATCGCTGAGGTCGGCGCGGTAGACGACGTTTTCACCCGTCCGCAGTCCGCCATGGCAAAGCAGCTCATCTATCCGGACGGAAAGCGCCGCGCTCTCGCGACCGGAAAGCGCTACTGCCGCATCGTATTCGACGGCAATTCCTCGTTCGAGCCGGTCGTCTCCAATATGGTGCTCGAGTGCAAGGCGCCGGTCAACATCATGTTCGCGGACACCAAGAACATCGACGGAAAGGCCTACGGCCAGATGATTTTACAGCTGCCCGAGGACGAGCGCGCCGCCAAGCGCGCCCTTGCCTATCTGGAAACGCAGAACGTACACACAGAGGAGGTAGACGCAAATGCTGCCGTTTAATGTCTGGGCGCAGAGCCTTTGGGAGACCCTTTACATGGTCATCCTGTCCACCGCCATCTCTTATCTGATCGGCCTGCCGCTCGGCCTGACGCTCGTCGTGACCGACAAGAACGGCATCCGCCCGATGCCCGTGCTGAACACCGTTCTCGGCATCGTCACCAATATCCTGCGCTCGATCCCGTTCCTTATCCTCGCGGTCATGATCACCCCGGTCACGCGCGCCATCGTCGGCAAGGCTATCGGCACCACCGCGATGGTCGTTCCGCTGACGTTCGCCGCCGCGCCCTATGTCGCGCGCATGGTCGAATCCTCCATCAAGGAGGTCCCGTTCGGCGTCATCGAGGCGGCGCAGTCCATGGGCGCGAGCCCGTGGCAGATCGTCTGGAAGGTACTCGTCCCCGAGGCGAAGCCCTCTCTCATGGTCGGCGGCGCGATCTCCATCGTCACCATCCTCGGCTACTCCGCGATGGCCGGCTTCATCGGCGGCGGCGGTCTGGGCACGGTAGCCGTCAACTACGGCTACAACCGCTACAACTTCCCCATCATGCTCATCGCCGTCATCATCATCGTTGTCGTCGTGCAGATCTTCCAGGAGGTCGGCATGCGCCTTGCGCACCGTCTGGACAAGCGCAATCGTTAATTCTGTTATCATAAAAATTATGATATATATCTGAAAAGGAGCGAATTCCCATGAAAAAATCCATTGCAGCAATTCTTGCAGGCGCACTGTGCCTGTCCGCTCTGACCGCCTGCGGCGGCAGCACGTCCTCCTCTGACAGCAGCGCAGCGGCAAACACCGGCGACTCCGACAAGGTCATCACCGTCGGCGCTACCCCGACCCCGCACGCCGAGATCCTGAACGCGGCCAAGGACGCGCTCGAGGCTGAGGGCTACACCCTCAAGGTCGTTGAGTTCACCGACTACGTTCAGCCGAACACCGCGCTGGTAGACGGCGATCTGGACGCAAACTACTTCCAGCACACCCCGTACCTCAACAACTTCAACAAGGAGAACGGCACCGATCTGGTCGCAGCGTTCGACATGCACTACGAGCCGTTCGGCATCTACGCCGGCAAGACCGCATCCATCGAGGAGCTTGCTGACGGCGCCTCCGTCGCCATCCCGAATGACGGCTCCAACGAGACCCGCGCGCTGCTCCTGCTTCAGGACGCAGGCCTCATCAAGCTGAAGGACGGCATCGACCCGACCTCCGACGCGACCAAGCTCGACATCACCGAGAACCCGAAGAACCTCGACATTCAGGAGATCGCCGCAGAGCAGCTGCCGCGTTCGCTCGCTGACGTCGACCTCGCAGTCATCAACGGCAACTACGCGCTTCAGGCTGACCTGAACGCTGCCGAGGACTCCCTCATCACCGAGAACCCGGACTACGCAAAGGTTTATGTAAACGTTGTTGCCTGCCGCAGCGGCGAGGAGAACAGCGACAAGATCCAGGCTCTCAAGAAGGCAATGCAGAGCGACGACGTCAAGAAGTACGTCGACGAGACCTACAAGGGCGCAGTTGTAACTGTATTCTAAACACACAGCAGAAATCATTTCAGCAGGCAGAGCTCACGCTCTGCCTGTTTTGTTTTCCGAAAATGCTTGCACCAGCGGACAGTATGAGCTAAGATAAAGATATTATCCTTGTAATTTACGGAGGCACAGCATGACCGAACTCGATATGATACGCCGCGCACGAATGTATATGGAAAAGCTGTCGCACGGCATAAATCCGCTCGACGGGACGCCGGTCGCGGACGGCGACCTCATCCGGAACGGCCGCATGTCGCGCTGCTTTGCCTTTGTTGCGGAGGTGCTCGACAAGGTCGTGACGAACAGCGCGCCGCACGCTGAAAAACCGCAGCCTGCCGCACCGAAAAGCGCGCCTGCGGCTCCTGCGCAGAGCGGGCCGCGCAGTCTGCCGCCCGAGCTCGCCGCCATGCTCCGTCCGGCCTCCTCCATCAAGCCTGCGCCCCGCACCAAAGCCGTCCCCGCCGGCGGGAGCGAGGCGAAGCACCGGCTGCCGCCTGCCGTACCCTATAACCGCCGCGCGGATTTCGCCTATTCCGACCGGCCGCTTCCCGTAGAGGAGGTCGTGCAGCGCATTCACGCCCTCGAACCCGAGAACACAGAGCCGCTTTCCGTCTCGCCCCTGCTCGACTGGCTGACTGACGCCGGTCTGCTTGCGTGGATGCCGGACAGCCGCGGCGGGTACGCCTACCTGCCGACACAGAGCGGCGGCGAGGTCGGCATTCTGGTCGAACTCGGCGCCGGAGCCGTGCTCTACACGCTCTCCGCTCAGCATTTTATCATGGATGCGCTCGACGACATTCTGGACGAGGCCGCCCGTCAGCTTTCGCTGCGCCATACACCATGGACGCCCGAGGAGGACGCACGCCTTGCTCAGCTGCGCCGCGAGGGACAGCACCCCGAGGAGATCGCAGAAACGCTCGCTCGTCCGGCCTCCGCCGTTCGGCAGCGCCTGCTCGAGCGCGGTATTTAAGGCAATACCGTACAATTGAACAAGAGCGATTTGCGAGCAAATTTTGCGTACTGACGAGGCGCGGTTTTGCGGTAATACTTGATGTATTACCGTGAAATCGCAACAAAGTCAGGGCACAAAATTTCCGCAAAGCGCCGCAGCTTTCATTGTGCGGTGTTGCCTTAAGAAAATAATCAGGACCTGTAAACGGAGAAATCCGCATTACAGGTCCTTTTTTCTGCATATTCTGACTCGCGCGGCGAACATCGTTCTACACTCTCTACCCTGTACACCCCATGCGTCCGCCGCAGTCAGCCTGTGCTTTCTACTGATTAGACGTTTGAGGGACACAGAATGTGACAGGAGAAGCCGGAAAATGCTGCACAAATTTCAGCCTGCTGTTTTGTGCATTTTTCAAGCAGGCTGCAAATAATACCCGATGCCGCTCTCCGCCCGGATGACGGCCTGCGAGCCGATCTCGCGCAGCCTGCGCCGCAGGCGGTGCGCCGGCCTCTGCCGGAAAGAAAGGCAGACGAAAAAAGCTGAAAAAGCCGGCCATGATCGCGACGGCGGCCGCATCCACATCATCACCGCACAGGCAAAGTAAAAAAACATATAAAAAGGCTCCACCCGTTTCTTGGATGGAGCCTTTGACTTTCTCGCAGGTTTTATCCACAGGCTGTTGATAAAACCTGTGTTTATTTGTAGTCGAGGAAGAAGCAGAAGCAGCTCGCGCGCGCTCTGCCCTCGTTGCGGTAGATATGCGGCTGGTCGGTCTCGAATTTGAACGCCTCCTGCCGCCCGATGCGCTGCACATGGCCGCGGCACTCCACGGTCAGCTCGCCGTCCGTAACGGTCAGATATTCGCGCGTGTTTTCGCCGTGTGCGCCGCTCATGTACACGCCGCCCGGCTCGACGTCGATGCGGTAGATCTCGACCAGCCGGGTATCCTCATACGGAAAGCATGTCCAGACACGGTACTGCCCCTCGATCTCCTTGGTCGGGACGAGCGCTTCCGGCTTCACCAGGCAGAAATCCTCCTTCGGAGTCTCGATCAGACGCTGAAACTCGATGCGCAGACCGCTCGTGATCTTGCCGAGCACACCGAGGGACGGGTTTGCCGTGCCCTTTTCGATCTGTGCGAGCATGCTCTTGCTCACGCCGGTCTGCTCGGCCGCCCGCTCCAGACTCATCGACTTGGACTGGCGGATGCGTCTTAAATTGATCGAAATATTATGGGACAGATAATCCATGTCATTTTCTCCGTTTCCGTGCGCCGGAGGCGCGGTTTAGAGCGCTCTCCGGTACAGCATTTCAATATCGCTCTGGCGGGAGGCGCGCGGATTGACCGCGATGTTGCCGCTCTTCATGGCGTCCGCCGCCATCGCCTCGATCTTCTCCTCGATCGCCTCGCGGCTGACCGGGCCGTTCCGGCTCGCGTTGTTCACCGCCTCGACGATGCCGTTCGGGATGCCGATCTCCCCGCACAGCTCGCGGATCGCACCCGGCAGCAGCCCCGGCTCAAATTCGCCCGCGTCCACCTTGAGGGGGCTGATGTAATTGAAGATCTTGAAGTAGCGGCCGTGGTCGGCGAGCGCGTTGTACTCCGCGATGACCGGCAGCAGGACCGCATTCGCCACGCCGTGCGGTACGTCGAAGTATGCGCTGATCGGGTGGCTCATCGCGTGGACATTGCCCAGACGGGCGAACGAGAACGCGATCCCGGCGAACAGCGAGCCGACGAGCATATTCTCGGCCGCCTCGATGTCCTCGCGGCACGCGACAAAGCGGCGGATGTTGCCGCCGAGCAGCTCCATCGCCTTTTCCGCCATCGCGTCCGAGAACGGCGACGCCGCGCGGGAAACATAGGCCTCCTCCGCATGGATGAAGGCGTCGATGCCGCAGGCCGCCGCGACGCTCGCCGGTGCGCTCGTTAGCAGCTCCGCGTCCAGAATAGCGCAGGCCGGCAGCAGCTCATAGCTGAATACGGTCAGCTTGTAGTCGCGCCTGTGGTCGGTGATGACCGAGAACGCCGTGACCTCCGAGCCGGTGCCTGCCGTGGTCGGGATGGCGATGAGCGGCACGATCTTGCCCGGGACCTTGTGCGCGCCCTCATATTCCTCGATCCTGCCGCCGTATTTTGCGACGACGCCGACCGCCTTGGCGACATCCATCGGCGAGCCGCCGCCGAAGGCCACGATAAAGTCCGCGCCCGACGCCTTGTAGGCCGCCGCCGCCTTTTCGACCGTATCCGTAGACGGATTGCCCTCGGTTTCGGTGAAGGCGTCGACCGCAAAGCCTGCCGCCGCGAGCGAGTCGGAGACCTTGTCCACCAGGCCCATCTTTGTCAGATGCGGGCCGGAAATGATAAATGCGTGCGAGCCGCCGAGCTGCCTTGCGGCCTCGGGCAGCTTCGCGAGCGAGCCGCGGCCCACCATGATATTCTGCGGAACGGAAAAGGTAAAGTCGTTCATGATAAACACTCCTCTGTGAGAAATAAAAATAAGCGGATATTTCTAAAAATATTGTCTGTCGATAAAGTCAATTGTGCGATGGTGAAGCAGCCGCGCGGCAGCGCACATAAAATAGAAATCGCGCAGCGATTTCATGCAGACCGGGGGCGTGTACCTCGGTTTGCATACTTCTGGAGGGAGAAAGTTTCCGCATGGGAACTTTCGGACGACTCGTGTTCTGCGTCAGTCAGAACACAGATTGTCGGAAAAACGAAGTTTTTCGACAGTCTTAGCAGCGCCGAACCGTAAAAGCCCGACGCTGCGCTTTTTGATACAAATAACAGATTGATGAAGCCTTATGCCAGCCGCGCCAGTACGCGGTCGATCGCGCCGTCGATGACCTTGTCCAGCTCGCGCTCGTCCGCCTCCGGGAGCAGCGTTGCTGCGTCCTCGTCCGAGATGAGCTGAACCATGCTGCCGAAGGACTCTCTGTACTTGCTCTTGCAGATGGCGAAGAACACGACGCCGAGCGCGCTCCACGCCGCTACCATGCCCCATTCCGGCAGGATGAGCGTGCCGCCCGAGCCGGGGATGCAGTACATGACGACCATGAAGCCGCTCATCAGCACCGCGATGCCGCCCATCAGACGGCCGGCCGGAACCTTGTACGGACGTGGCATATCCGGCTGCTTTTTGCGCAGAATGAGGAAGGAGATCGCGACCATGCAGTAGGCGAGGCAGCAGCCGAAGTTGCCTGCGTCGCAGATCCAGACCATCATGACGCGGCCTGCGAACGGCGCGAGCATGGTGAGGATGCCGATGAGGATGAGCGCATTGATCGGAGTCTTGTGCCTGGGATGCAGCTTGGCGAAAACGCGCGGGATCATGTAGGACTCAGCCATCGAGTAGATGGCGCGCGAGCCGCCGATCATGAACGAGTTCCACGAGGTGATGATGCCGCACATGCCGCCGACGATGATGACCTTCGCCATGACCGAGGTCTTGAAGGCGAGCGCCATCGCGTCCGCCGTGACCAGACCCGTGCCGGCCTGCGAAGCGGTGATCGCGCCCGAGTTCATGACCAGACCGACCGCGATGATGACGAATGCGTAGAACAGGACCGCGAGGACGACCGACAGGATGAGCATGCCGCCGATCTTTTTCGGCGGAACGTTGATCTCCTCCGCCGCCTGCGGGATAACGTCAAAGCCGATGAGGTAGAACGGAGAGATGACCGCGACCGAGAGGATGGACTTGACGATACCGCCGCCGCCGACCTCTGCGAACATCTGACCGTCCAGATTGTCCACCGTGCCGTTGATGACCGATGCGACGATGAGCAGGATGCCTGCGCCGCCGATGATGATGGTGAGGATGGTCTGGAGCTTGGCAGCCGTCTTTGCGCCCACGATGTTGATGAGCATGATGCAGAACGCAACAATGATCGCCACGATCAGCCACGAAGCGTAAATGTCGAAGCCTGCGACCGTATACAGATATCCCTTGAGGAATCCCGGCCACAGATAGGAGATGATGGTCGGGAACGCGCACGCTTCAAAGCACGCAACGCCGACATAGCCGAGAACGATCGCCCATGTGCACACGAACGAGCCGGTCGGACCCATCGCACGATGGCTCCAGACGTGCTCGCCGCCGCACTGCGGCATGGCCGCCGTCAGCTCTGCATAGGTCAGACCGACGAAAAAGATCATGACGCCGCCGACCACAAAGCCGAGCGCCGCGCCGAGGACGCCGCCCTTCTGGATCCAGCCGCCCGAGGAGACGACCCAGCCCCAGCCGATCATTGCGCCGAACGCGATGACGAGGATGTCCCATGCGCTGAACACCTTGTTAAATTCGGATTGCTTCTTTTCCATGATGCTCTGCCCTCCTCAGCTGTTGAATACCTTCCGCGCGACCTCTTCGATGAGCGCCGCCGTGCCGTCCGGCCCGAGCAGGCTGCTGTCGATGAGCATATCGCGGTTGTGGCGGTCGCCGCGGTTCGCGCCGGTCAGCGCCAGATGACGCTTATGGTAGCGCTTGTCCTTCTCCTCGATGAGCAGCCTTGCGTCGTCCGCCGAGAGATTGTGGCTCTTCATGACGTTTTCGATGCGCACCTCGTCCGGCGCGTAGATGAACACGCGCAGGATGGGCTTCTGCTCCTTGAGGATATAATCGGCCGAGCGGCCGATGATCACGCAGGACTCGCGGTCTGCGAGCTTGCGGATGATGGTCTTTTGAACATGGATCGCACGCTCGGTCAGATCCGCATACTTGGAGAATGCGCCGCGCGTGTCGCCCTCCGCGCCCTTGCCGGCGATGGTGACGCCCTGTTCGACCTTTTCCATGATGTCCTTCGGGATGCCGACCTCTTTGATGATCTCATCTACGGTTTCGCGGTCGTAAAACTTGATGCCGAGGTCCTCTGCGACCCTGCGGCCGATCTGATTACCCTTCGCGCCGTATTCGCATCCTATTGTAATAACAAGATGTGCCATGTTCCGTTCCTTCCTGATTAAAAAAAGGGCGCACCAATCATTTCGATCGGTGACGCCCTTGTCACTGGTTTATTCCTTGTGTCCGCCGCTTACTTCGCGACAGCCTCAACGGCCTCGGTGATGATCTCGACGGCCTTGTCGCACTGCTCCTCGTTTACGATCAGCGGCGGCACCATGCGGATGGTGTGCGCGCCGATGGCGGTGATGAGCAGCTTGCGGTCGAGGCAGGCATGCTTGACCTCTACGCCCGAGACCGCGTCGTCGAACTCGACGCCGACGAGCAGGCCCTGATGACGGACCTCCTTGACATGCGGCATCTTCGCGAGCTTTTCGGAGAAGTAGTCGCCCATCTTCTTCGCGTTGCCCGCCAGATCGCGGTCGAGCAGCTCGCCGACCTCGGCATATGCCGCAGCGCAGCTGACCGGATGACCGCCGAACGTGGTGCCGTGCGAGCCCGGGGTGAACGCCTTGGCGACCTCTGCGGTCGCGCAGATCGCGCCGATCGGCATGCCGCCGCCGAGGCCCTTCGCCATGGAAACGATGTCCGGCTTGATGCCGTAGTTCATGTAGCTCATGACCGCGCCGGTTCTGCACCAGCCGGTCTGCACCTCGTCGATCAGGAGCAGCATGCCGTTCTCGTCGCAGAATTCGCGCAGACCGGTCATAAATTCCTGCGTTGCCGGATGTACGCCGCCCTCGCCCTGTACCGGCTCGATCATGATGGCGATGGTGTTTTCGGTGCAGGCGTCCTTGAATGCCTTCAGGTCGTTGTACGGCGCGTAGGAGAAGCCGTAGGTCATCGGGCCGAAGCCTACCTGGCAGCCGTTGCCCGGCTGGCCGGTCGCGCTCATCGCGCCGAAGGTGCGGCCGTGGAAGCCCATCTTTGCGGTAACGATATGGTACTTGTTCGGACCGTACTTCTCGATGCCGTACTTGCGCGCCATCTTGATCATGGCCTCGTTTGCCTCGGTGCCGGAGTTCTGGAAGAAGATCTTGTCCATGCCGATCGTCTCGCAGACCTTCTCCGCCAGCAGCGCCTGCGGAATGGTGTACGGATAGTTGAAGGTGTGCATGATGTCGTCCACCTGATCCTTGACGGCTGCGACGACCTTGGGGTTGCGGCTGCCGGCGTTGTTTACCGCGATGCCTGCGTAAAAATCGAGGTACGGCGTGCCGTTTTCATCATAGAGGTACATACCCTCTGCGGTCTCTGCGAGGAAATCAAAACGCTCGTAGGTCTCGATCATGTACTTGTTTACTTTATCCTTGATGTCCTGTGCGGTAAGTCCGGTATCCTTCAGTTTCATTTTGAAGCCCTCCCAAAAAGATTTATGTAAATGGTTTTTCATACAAATTCCCGGGGTCAGAACAACAAACAAAAAAGAGCAACGAGAGTCCTTTACAGGAGCCTCATTGCTCTTTGCATGTCCATTATTTTGAACAAGTACATAATATCACTCGTCCATCTCTGTGTCAACAGGAATTTTCATGTTTTCCGAAAATATTTCATTTTGCCGTTTGTCAGTTATGTTTTTCGGGAATTTCATCCGTATTCCGTTTTTCGCCAGCCTTTTCTGTGCCAAGTTTGGCATTTCCGTTATTTTGAACACCCTCGGATTTCCGTGCACTATATTGTCCGACGCCGTTTCGACCGGCCGCAGGCAGTCCATCCGGAATAAAAGCAGACTGCCGGTAAAATTAGAAAAACCGGTCATTTCTTACGAAATAACCGGTTGATCTGGTACGCCAGAAGGGATTCGAACCCCCGACCTTTTGGTTCGTAGCCAAACACTCTATCCAGCTGAGCTACTGGCGCATACCGCAGTTCCGACTGCCTATATATAATATCATTGCCGCCGCGAAAAGTCAACAGTTTTTTTCATAAAATCCGCAGTTTTTTTCGCGCCGTGTCCGTCAGCAAAAAGAAAAACCGGCTATCTCTTGCGAAATAACCGGTGTTCCTGGTACGCCAGAAGGGATTCGAACCCCCGACCTTTTGGTTCGTAGCCAAACACTCTATCCAGCTGAGCTACTGGCGCATACAGGATGTTTTCGTCTGCGATGTTCTCACTGACTGTTTTATATAATACCACAGTATGCGCCCCAAAGTCAAGCGTTTTTTTATTTTTTATTTCAGCAGCTCTTCCATCTCACCGATCAGGCTGTCGAACAGGGCGGTCGCGTCCTCGACCGGCTTCGGGCTTGCCATATCGACGCCTGCGCCGCGCAGCAGCGTGATCGGGTCGGCCGAGCAGCCGCCCGACAGGAAGCCGAGGTAATCGCGGACCGCCGGCTCGCCCTCACGCAGGATGCGGCGCGAAAGCGCGATCGCGGCGGCGTAGCCGGTCGCGTACTGATAAACATAGTAATCATAGTAGAAGTGCGGAATGCGCGCCCATTCCAGCGCGATCTCGTCATCTACGACCATTTCCGGTCCAAAATACTGCTCATTCAGCTTTTTGTACAGAGCGCACAGCGCGTCTGCGGTCGTGCCCTCGCCGCGGCGCGTCATCTCGTTCGCCTCCAGCTCGAACTCCGCGAACATGGTCTGGCGGTACAGTGTGCCGCGGAACTGCTCGAGGAAGTGGTTAATCAGGTAGGCGCGTTCCTTTTTGTCGGTCGTGACCGACAGCAGGTACTCCATCAGCAGCGCCTCGTTGCAGGTCGAGGCGACTTCCGCCACGAAGATCACATAGTCCTGATATGCGGTCGGCTGACGGGTGTTGGACAGGTAGGAATGGATGGAGTGGCCCATCTCGTGCACGAGCGTGAACACATCGTCGAGCGTGCCCTTGAAGTTGAGCAGCACATAGGGATGCACGCGCGCGCCTGCCGAATACGCGCCCGAGCGCTTGCCCTCGTTCTCGTAAACGTCGATCCAGCGGTTTTCAAAGCCCTCGCGGATGAGCGCGAGATAATCCTCGCCGAGCGGCGCGAGCGCCTTGAGCGCGATCTCCTTCGCCTCCTCAAACGTGAACTTCATCTCTACGCCCTCGACGACCGGCACATACAGGTCGTACATATGCAGCTCGTCCACGCCGAGCAGCTTTTTGCGCAGCTCGACATAGCGGTACATGGGACCGAAGGAGCGGTGCACCGCGTCGATCAGATTGCGGTAGATCTCGGTCGGGACCTCGGTGCCGTCGAGCGCCGCATCGAGCGTCGAGGGATACTTGCGCACCTTCGCATAGAACAGCAGCTGCTTGAGCTGCGCGGACAGCGTCGCCGCCGAGGTATTGCGGAACTGGCCGTAGACCGAATAGAGCGAGTCGAACGCCGACTTGCGCAGAACGCGGTCGTAGGACTGCATGAGCGGGATATAGGTGCCGTGGGTAACGGGATGCTTTTCGCCGTCCCCCGCCGTCGCGTCCGGGAATTTGAGGTCGGCGTCGTTGAGCATGGAATAGATGTCGTCCGGGCTGGCCGCCATTTCGCCTGCGGCGGCGAGGATCGCCTCCTCTTTATCCGAGAGCACATGCTCGCGGCGGCGGCGCACGCGCTCGATGCACAGACGGTAGTTCTCCAGCTCGGGCGCCTCGGCGTACAGACGGTTCAGCGTCTCGTCGTCGATGGCGAGCAGCTCAGGGGTCTCGAACGCGGCGGCCGACTGAAGCTCGACCGCAAAGCGCGTCACCTGCGCGACCATTTCCTGATACGCCGCCACGCGGGTATCCTCATCGCTGCGGCGCTGTGCATAGTGCACGATCGGATCGAACGCAAGACTGATCTCGTCGTCCAGACGGAAAAAGCGCAGCAGGGTCTCGCCGCTCTCCGCCAGATGGCCGCGGAAGGCGGTAACGCGCGGAATGAACTCCTTCGCTGCGGCAAGCGCTTCGCGCCATGCGTCGTCGGTCGCGAACAGGTCCTCGATCGCCCATTTATCCTGCGCTGCGACGTCCTCGCGTGCAGGGATCTTTCTGGTTTCCATATTGATCTTCCTTTCCGGGACGGCTGAAAGGCCGCCATGTTCGGATCATTTTTTCTTACGCTATTAGCATACCGCAACCGCGCAGAATATGCAAGCACGAGACGAAAAGCCGCGCTTGACCGTAGTCCGATTTCGGACTATAATAAAATACGGAAAATATTTCTTTCATACGGAGGTTTTTATGCAGATCAGACTGTCAGACCACTTTTCCTTCGGCCGTCTGCTTCGTTTTACGCTCCCGAGCATCGCCATGATGATCCTGACCTCGCTGTACAGCGTCGCGGACGGACTTTTTGTGTCCAACATGGTCGGAGACATCGGTCTGAGCGCGGTCAACATCATGTTCCCGGTCGCCATGCTGATCGCGGCGGTCGGCTTCATGCTCGGCACCGGCGGCAGCGCGGTCGTCGCGCGCACGCTCGGCGAGGGCCGTCCCGACATGGCGAACCGCTTTTTCTCGATGTTCGTCTTTGCCGTCATCCTTTTCGGCGGTGTTCTGAGCGCGGCCGGTGCGGCGTTCGTCGAACCCATCGCCCGGCTCGCCGGTGCGAGCGATATTCTGATGGACTCCTGCGTGTCCTACGGCCGTATTCTGTTCGCCGGCAGCCTCCCTTTCATGCTCCAGACCTCGCTCCAGCCGTTTTTCGTTGTCGCGGAAAGGCCGAACATGGGTCTTATCCTGTCCATCGCCTCGGGCGTGACCAATTTCGTCGGCGACTGGGTGCTCATTCAGCTCCTCGGCCTGCCGGGCGCGGCGTGGGCGACGGTCGCCGGCTACTGCGTCGGCGGCATCATCCCGCTCGTATTCTTCATCACGCACCGCTCCGGCCTGCACCTCACCGGCACAAAGCTGTATATCCGTGAGTTTTGGCAGGCCTGCGGCAACGGCGCGTCCGAGCTGATGAGCAACATCTCCTCGTCCCTCGTCGGCATCCTGTATAACCTCGAGCTGATGCGGCTGGTCGGTGAGCGCGGTGTTGCGGCGCACTCGGTCATGATGTACGTCGATTTCGTCTTTATCGCGGCGTTTCTCGGCTTCTCCATCGGCAGCGCGCCCATCATCAGCTATCATTTCGGCGCGGAGAACCACGATGAGCTGAAAAATGTATTTCGAAGGAGCATGTGCCTTATACTCGTCACCTCGGCCGCGATGGTCGTGCTGAGCGAAGCGCTCTGCCGTCCGCTATGCGCGGCCTTCGTCGGCTACTCCCCCGACCTGATGCAGCTCACCGTGCACGGCTTCCGCCTGTTCGCGCTGTGCTATCTGTTCTGCGGCGTAAACATCTATGCGTCGGCGTTCTTCACCGCGCTGTGCAACGGCGCGCTGAGCGCCTTCATCTCCTTCCTGCGTTCGCTGCTGCTGCGCGGCGGTCTGGTCCTCCTGCTTCCGCCCGTGTTCGGTCTGGACGGCGTATGGCTCGCCGTTGTCGCGGCCGAGGGTCTTTCCGCCGCCGTCTCGGCGGTGCTCCTGCGGCGGCAGCGCACGCGGTATCATTATCTTTGATACTGCCGCGAAGCTGCGCAATTAAAGTTGACTTTTTCATCGGATATTGATATACTGATAACGTTATAATCGTTATTTATGCGATGACGCAGGAAAAGTAACCGTTTTTCGCGCGCGAAAAGAGAGGAGCCTCCCGGCTGAAAGGGCTCTGTGCGCGGAGCGGCGAAGTGCGCCTGCCGAGCATCGGGGTCAAACGCCCCGCGGAACGCGCCCGTTACCGCGCGCACGAGTGAAAAATCGGAGTGGAACCGCGTCTTTACGCCTCCCGAGGGAACAATATCCCCGGGAGGCTTTTTCTGTATCCGGCACTCGTTTTTCTGTCGAAATCCATCAAAAGGAGATAAAAACCATGAAACTCTACAACACACTGACCCGTCAGAAGGAAGAATTCGTTCCGATCACGCCGGGCGAGGTAAAGATGTATTCCTGCGGCCCGACCGTATACAACTACTTCCATGTCGGCAACGCGCGTCCGTTCATCATTTTCGACCTGCTGCGCTGCTACCTCGAGTACCGCGGCTACAAGGTCAAGTTCGTGCAGAACTTCACCGACATCGACGACAAGGTCATCAACAAGGCGAACGAAGAGGGCGTTGACTTCAACACCATCGCAGAGCGCTATATCAAGGAATACTATGTCGACGCGCAGGGCCTCGGCGTCAAGAAGGCTTCCGTTCACCCGCGCGCGACCGAGACCATGGACGCCATCATCGACATCGTCGAGCGTCTGATCGAGAACGGTCACGCCTATGTTGCGGAGAACGGCGACGTTTACTTCCGCACCAAGTCCTTCCCGGAGTACGGCAAGCTGTGCCATCAGCCGATGGAGGAGCTTCAGGCCGGCGCGCGCATCTCGGTCGGCGAGGTCAAGGAGGACCCGATGGACTTCGCGGTCTGGAAGGCTGCCAAGCCGGGCGAACCGGCATGGGATACGCCGTGGGGCAGCAAGGGCCGTCCGGGCTGGCACATTGAGTGCTCGGCTATGGCGAACAAGTACCTCGGCAAGACCATCGACATCCATTCCGGCGGTCTCGACCTCATCTTCCCGCACCACGAGAACGAGATCGCGCAGTCCGAGTGCGCAAACGGCTGCACCTTCGCGCATTACTGGCTGCACAACGGCTTCCTGACCATCGACAACGAGAAAATGTCCAAGTCCAAGGGCAACTTCTTCATGGTGCGCGACGCGGCCAAGCAGTTCGGCTACGAGACCATCCGCATGTTCATGCTGAGCGCGCACTACCGCACCCCGCTCAACTACTCGGCGGAGTCGCTCGAGATGAACAAGGCGTCGCTCGCCCGTCTGTACGAGGCAAGAAACAACATGGAATTCCGCATCGAGAAGGCCTCCGGCGACACCATGACCGCCGAGGAGACCGAGAAGCTCGAGGCGCTGGGGGGCTACAAGCAGAAGTTCATCGACGCGATGGACGACGATCTGAACACCGCAGACGCGCTCTCCGCGATCTTCGAGCTGACCCGCGAGATCAACGCCTACAACGGCGCACATCAGGACGCGACCCGCGCCTTCCTCACCGCAGCGCATGATCTGTTCATGGAACTGACCGGCGTGCTCAATCTGGTTCAGAAGCGCGACGACGCAGTCGACCCGGACGCAGAGAAGATCGAGGAGCTGATCGCGCAGCGTGCAGCGGCCAAGAAGGCAAAGGACTTTGCCGAGGCGGACCGCATCCGCGGCGTGCTGGCGGACATGGGCGTTACCATCAAGGATACCCGTCAGGGTACGCAGTGGAGCCGTTCTTAATTTCTTAAAAACGTTTCCCACGCGAAGGCGTGAGCTTTGCCGTTCCCACGGCAGGGGCAAAAGGGGGCAGGACACCGTATGGTTTCCTGCCCCTTCTTGACTCCCCCGACCTTCTTTTGGCCGCTCAGCAAAGCGTTCGCGGCTAAAGGCGAGGGGTGTACGGATATGTCTGGTGCTCCAAGGCTTTATACTTTATCGAAATTTGGCTGGTTCAGTCGATTTTTTGTACTTTCTGTGACGGCCGTGTAAAACCCGGCGTTTTCTGTGGAATTTCTGTTCCTGTTATGATATAATAGCTCGGTACACAGTATGTATATCCGAAAACGAAACCAACGGAGGAAGTTTATGAAAATCATCAATGAAAAGGGCAAGCTGTTCGGTCTGATCAACATTGTCGATCTGCTCGTGCTGATTGCAGCTGTCGCTATCGCTGCCGGCGTCGGCTACAAGCTGTTCGCGCCCCAGATCAAGGAGTCGGTCCAGCCGCAGGTCGAGCTGACCGCGATCGTCCGCGTGCGCGGCGCAACCCCGTTCCTCGTCACTGAGGTCGAGCGCAACAGCCAGGTCGGCAAGCAGCTCGTCAGCGGCAACTCCTATGTCAACGGCACCATCGAGGACATGAAGATCGAAGACTACGCGCAGCAGGTCACCACCGCTGACGGCCGCATCGTCACCGCGGTCGACCCGGACAAGAAGGACATCGTATTCACCATCAAGACCACCGTCCCCAAGGGCACCGCTACCCCGTCCATCGGTACGCAGGAGGTTCGCGCAGGCCGCACCTTCATCGTAAAGACCAACGACTTCGAGACGAGCGGCAACATCGACTCGGTCGATATCGCGGACTGAGCCGATGAAAGCGATTTTTGAAAACAGTCTTCTGGTACGGGCGATACTCTGCCTGTGCGCCTGGTATCACGAAGGCGCGATCGCGCACTTTTTCGCGCGCATCCGCGAGGCCTATGCCGACTCGCGGTTCCGCCGCCTGTGGGAGCGCTTCTGCGCCGCTCCGCCCTGCACGACGGCGAACAGCGGCTACGCACGCATCGTTGCGGCGCTGCGCCGTCTGGTCGTATGCATCGGCACCGCCGTGCGGAACAGCCTCATCTACCGTCTCTGTCTGGCCGTCTGGCGCCCCATCGTGCGCGTGACCGAGGACGGCTTCGTCGGCCGGGCGCTCCGCTTCGCCGGCATGCGCGGCCTGCTGCTCATCTGTCTGGCGATGTACCTGCCGCTCGACTATTTTATCCGTCTGGCCGCGAATGCGGGCTATCTGCCCTCGTTCATCGCCTCCGGCTGGGATGAAATGCTCATGCTCGCGGCGGCCTGCTACCTGCTGTGGCACACCGCGATGAAGCGCGCGCCGCTCCAACTGCGCACCACGCCCGTAGACGCCTACCTCATCCTGTTCATCGCCGTCGGCTTCTTCCTGATGTGCGCGGTCTCCCCCTACCCGTCTATCGCACTGGCAGGCTACCGCGCCGTCGTCGAGTACCTGTTCTGGTTCTTCCTTGTCACGCGGCTCATCGAGGATGACCGCGACTTCGCAATCTTCTACGGCGCGCTCATCACCATGGCGCTCTGCATCGCGCTGCACGGCATTTACCAGTTCATCATTGCCGCACCTATCCCGGCCTCCTGGGTCTCCCAGACCGAGCAGAACGTGCGCACGCGCGTCTACTCGCTCACGGGCAGTCCGAACATCATGGGCAGCCTGCTCGTGCTGTTCGCGCCGATGGTCGCGGGACTGGCGTATTACAGCCGCAAAATGTGGGTCAAGGTGCTCGCCGTCTGCGGCACCGGCATGATGTGCATGTGCTGCATCTTCACGTTCTCCAAGGGCGCGTGGGGCGGTCTTGTGGTCGCGGTCCTCGTATTCGCGATCTTCCTCGACCGCCGTCTGATCGCGCTGATGGGCGTGGCCGGCTGCGGCGCTCTGCTCGCCATCCCCTCCATCGCCAACCGCATCACCTATATGTTCACCTCGGACTACGCCGCTGCGAGCCAGCGCGCAGGCCGCATGGTGCGCTGGGCGACCGGTCTGGATCTGCTGCATGAGAGCAATCCGCTCCTCGGCTTCGGACTCGGCCGCTTCGGCGGCGCGGTCGCCATGCAGAACAAGATCATCGAGCAGAACGAGGAGTTCTCCTACTTCTACATGGACAACTACTACCTCAAGACGCTCGTCGAGATGGGCTATGTCGGCCTCATCGCCTTTATCATCCTGCTCGTCGGCATGTCGCTGTGGTGCCTGCGCTCGATCGGCCGCACCAAGCTCTGCGAGACCGACCGCACGCGCGTGCTCGCGGTCTCCCTGTTCTCCGGCATGTGCGGCGTCATGGTGCACTGCTACTTCGAGAACATTTTCGAGGTGCCGTACATGATGGCCTACTTCTGGAGCATGGCTGCCGCCGTGCTCTACCTCGGATACTTCCGAAAAACACGAAAAGCATAAAACATTTAACACAGCACTTTACCTGAGCGCGGACGCAAGTCCGCGCTCTTTTTTGTGCGTTTTTACAAACGTTTTTTCAGATTTTTTTCATTTTACATATGTTTTACAAAGCTCCTCTTTTGGATTTTACACAGCTTTTGTAAGCTGTTACCGTACTGAAAAAGTGAACGAATGACAAAGGAGAAAACAATCATGAAGAAAAGTGTATCCATGCTGCTTGCAGCGCTCATGCTGACCGGCGCTCTGGCCGGCTGCGGCAGCTCCGCCTCCGGCACGCAGGCTGAGGACGGCGCAGACAGCGGCGTTTCCGGCGCGATCACGGTCATCTCCCGTGAGGACGGCTCGGGCACGCGCGGCGCGTTCATCGAGCTGACCGGCGTCGAGGAAAAGACCGCTGACGGCAAAAAAGTCGACAACACCACCGCCGATGCGGAGATCGCAAACAAGACCGATGTCGTGCTGACCAGCGTCGCAGGCAACGAGAAGGCCATCGGCTACATCTCGCTCGGCGCTCTGAACGATACCGTAAAGGCTGTCAAGGTAGACGGCGCTGAGGCGACCGTAGACAACGTAAAGGCAGGCGCCTACAAGCTGTCCCGCCCGTTCAACATCGCGACCAAGGGCGAGCCGACCGGCGTAGCCAAGGATTTCATCAGCTTCATCCTCTCCAAGGAAGGTCAGGCCGTTGTCACCGACAACAAGTACATCGCAGTCAACGACGCAGCAGAGTCCTTCGTATCCGACGGCTCCTCCGGCCAGATCGCAGTCGGCGGCTCCTCCTCTGTTTCTCCGGTCATGGAGAAGCTGATCGAGGCTTACAAGTCGGTCAACCCGAACGCCTCCATCGACCTCCAGACCTCTGACTCCACCTCCGGCATGACCGGCGCGATGGACGGCACGTTCGCCATCGGCATGGCATCCCGTGAGCTGAAGGACGAGGAAGCAGCCCAGCTGACCGGCACCGCGATCGCGCTCGACGGCATCGCAGTCATCGTCAACCCGGCCAACACCATCGACGAGCTGTCCATGGACCAGATCAAGAGCATCTACGTCGGCGACATCACCGACTGGGGCGACCTCGCCTGATACAACCGAACAGGGAAACACGGGGGCGGAACACTTCGTCCCCTTCCCTATGTATGGAGTGAAATCATGAAAAACCTTCGAGAAACTCTGATGCACATCGTATTTTTCGTCTGTGCGCTGGCTTCAATCGCCGCGGTCGTGCTGATCTGCCTGTTTCTGTTCGCCAACGGCATTCCGGCCATGAAGGAGATCGGCCTGCTGAACTTCCTCACGGGCGCGAAGTGGAAGCCGGGCAACGACATTTACGGCATTCTGCCGATGATCCTCGGCAGCATCTACATCACCGCAGGCGCGGTCGTCATCGGCGTGCCGGTCGGCCTGCTGACCGCCATCTTCATGGCATTCTACTGCCCGAAAAAGCTCTACGGCCTGCTCAAGCCCTGCACCGAGCTGCTCGCCGGCATCCCCTCCATCGTCTACGGCTTTTTCGGCATGGTCGTCATCGTGCCGTGCATCCGCACGGTCGCGGACTGGTTCGACGTGGATATTTCCGGCTCGTCCATCCTCGCCGCGTCCGTGCTGCTCGGCATCATGATCCTGCCGACCGTCATCGGCGTCTCCGAGGCCGCGCTGCGCGCGGTACCGTCCGCCTACTATGAGGGCGCGGTCGCCATGGGCGCGCGTCACGAGCGCGCGATCTTCACGGTCATGCTCCCGGCGGCGAAATCCGGCGTGCTCGCAGGCGTTGTCCTCGGCATCGGCCGCGCCATCGGCGAGACCATGGCGGTCATCATGGTCGCAGGCAACCAGCCGCGCCTGACCGGCAATATGCTCAAGGGCATCCGCACCATGACCGCGAACATCGTCATCGAGATGGGCTACGCCACCGGCCTGCACCGCGAAGCGCTCATCGCGACCGGCGTTGTGCTGTTCGTGTTCATCCTCATCATCAATCTGACATTCTCGATCCTGAAAAGGAGGAAACAGGCATGACAAGAGAAGCTGCCGGAACGGTCTCCGTTCCCCGGGACAACACGCGCTCCGAGCGCGTCTGCGGCGGCGTTTCCGCCGCCATCGAAAAGGGTCTGGTCTACGCCGCCGCGATCCTGACCTTCGCGGTGCTGCTGTTCCTCATCGGCTACATCCTCGTGACCGGCATCCCGCATCTCACCCCGTCGCTGTTCTCCCTGCATTACACCTCGGAGAACGTCTCCATGATACCGGCCATCGTCACGACCGTCGAGATGACCGCGCTCGCGCTGCTGCTCGCCGTCCCGCTCGGCCTGTTCACGGCCATCTACCTCAACGAGTACGCAAAGCGCGGCAACAAGCTCGTCGGCGTCATCCGCGTGACGACCGAAACGCTCTCCGGCATCCCCTCCATCGTGTACGGCCTGTTCGGCATGCTGTTCTTCGTCACCCGGCTGCACTGGGGCTACTCGCTCATCGCCGGCGCCATGACGCTCGCCATCATGATCCTGCCGCTCATCATGCGCACCGCTGAGGAGGCGCTCATGAGCGTGCCGGATTCCTTCCGCGAGGGCTCGTTCGGCCTCGGCGCCGGCCGCCTGCGCACCGTGTTCCGCATCGTGCTCCCCGCCGCCGTGCCGGGCATCCTGTCGGGCATCATCCTCAGCATCGGCCGCATCGTCGGCGAGACCGCCGCGCTCATCTTCACCGCCGGCACCATGGCGCAGATCCCCGGCCTCACCCAGTCCGGCCGCACGCTCACCATCCATATGTATGTGCTCTCCGGCGAGGCGCTGCACATGAACGAGGCCAACGCGACCGCCGTCGTACTGCTCATCGTCGTGCTGCTGATGAACGCGCTGTCCGCCTTTGCGGCGCGAAAGCTGACCAAAAAGTGATATGAACCATGAAACGCATTCCATCCGCCGCTTCGCTCCCCTGTGCGCGACCGCAGCGGACTGCGACAGCGAGATCGCTCTGCGCCGGGCGGAAAGCCGCGCCCGGCGCACCATCCATGAACAAGACAAAAGAGGGTTTTACATGAGTGAAAATAAAATCGAGATCCGGGACATGAACCTGTATTACGGCGATTTCCACGCCCTGCACGACATCAACCTAGACATCAAGGCAAACGAGATCACCGCCTTCATCGGCCCGTCCGGCTGCGGCAAGAGCACCCTGCTGCGCTCGCTCAACCGCATGAACGACCTCGTAGAGGGCTGCCGCATCACAGGCGACATCCAGCTCGACGGTCAGGACATCTACAAAAACTGCGACGTCAACTTGCTGCGCCGCCGCGTCGGCATGGTATTCCAGAAGCCGAACCCGTTCCCGATGTCCATCTACGACAACATCGCCTACGGTCCGCGCACCCACGGCATCCGCAGCCGCGTCAAGCTCGACGAGATCGTCGAGACCTCGCTCCGCCACGCCGCCATCTGGGACGAGACCAAGGACAGCCTGAACAAATCCGCGCTCTCCATGTCCGGCGGTCAGCAGCAGCGTATCTGCATCGCGCGCGCCCTCGCCGCCGATCCGGAGGTCCTGCTGATGGACGAGCCGACCTCCGCGCTCGACCCGATCTCGACCGCAAAGATCGAGGACCTTGTGCTCGAGCTTAAAAAGGATTATACTATCGTTATGGTCACGCACAATATGCAGCAGGCCACCCGTGTTTCGGATACAACTGCATTCTTCCTCCTCGGCGACATGATCGAAGCGGACGATACGGAGAAGCTGTTCTCCACGCCGCGCGACAAGCGTACCGAGGACTACATCACGGGGAGGTTCGGCTGATATGAGAAACCGTTTCGACAACCAGCTTGCAGAGCTGAACAATGAACTGATCTCGATGGGTGCACTGTGTGAGAACGCGATCGCGAGCGCGGTGAAATCCCTGATCGACGGCGACACCAAGCTCGCCGCCGCCGCGATCCGCATCGACCACGAGATCGACCGCAAGGAGCGCGAGATCGAATCCATGTGTCTCAAGCTGCTGCTCCAGCAGCAGCCGGTCGCGAGCGACCTGCGTCTGATCTCCTCGGTGCTCAAGATGATCACCGACATCGAGCGCATCGGCGACCAGGCGAGCGACATCGCCGAGATCGTCACCTGCCTGTCCGGCGCGTGCGGCCACAACGCCCACATCGACCAGATGGCGCAGGCGACTATTAAAATGGTCACGGACAGTCTCGACGCCTTCGTGCGCCGCGACCTGACGCTTGCATGGAGCGTCATCGAATACGACGATGTGGTAGACCGCCTGTTCGACGAGTGCAAGCAGGATCTCATCGCGGAGATCGCGCAGAACCCCTCGGACGGCGAGCGCGTGCTCGATGTTCTCATGATCGCAAAATACCTCGAGCGCATCGGCGACCACGCGACCAACATCGCGGAATGGGTGGAATTCTCCATCACCGGAACGCACAAGAGCGAAACGCACGTATAAAAAGCCAGGACCCACGAAATTCGTGGGTCTATCCCCTCTTTTCCCGTATATTATCAACATTTTAAGGAGAGAAACCAAATGATCTACTGCGTGGAGGACGATGCAGGCATTCGTGAGCTTGTTGTCTATACCCTGCAAAACACCGGCATGGAGGCGCGCGGCTTCGCCGACGGCACGGCGCTGTTCTCCGCCCTGCGGAACGAAAAGCCCGACCTCATCCTGCTCGACATCATGCTCCCCGGCGAGGACGGCATTTCCATCCTGCGCCGTCTGCGCAGCCTGCCCGACACCGCCGCGCTCCCGGTCATCCTTCTGACCGCGAAGAACACCGAGTACGACAAGGTCATCGGTCTGGACAGCGGCGCGGACGACTACATCGCAAAGCCCTTCGGCATGATGGAGCTTGTCGCGCGTGTACGCGCCGTACTCCGCCGCACGCAGGACGCCGTTTCGCCCGCCGAGCACGTTCTGCTTTCCGACGGCCCCATCTCGCTCGACGAGCGCGCGCATACGGTCTGCGTTTCCGGTCAGCCCGTCCAGCTCACGCTCAAGGAATATCAGCTGCTGACGCTGCTGATGAAAAATCAGGGCGCTGTGCTCACGCGCGACGTGCTGCTCGAAAACATCTGGGGCTACGGCAGCGAGAGCGAGACCCGCACCGTCGACGTGCACATCCGCACGCTGCGTCAGAAGCTCGGCGACGGCGGCGCACTCATTGAGACCGTGCGCGGCGTCGGCTACCGCATGGGAGGAAACGCATGAGAAAGCGCGTTTTCGGCAGCATTTTCCTCACCGCTATCGTAACGCTCCTGCTGACCGCAGGTCTGTTCCTGCTCGTGGTACACGCAGGGCTGACCCGCGACCTGCGCGGCAGGCTCGCACGCGAGGGCGGATATATCGCCGCTACTGTCTCCGCCGACCGCGACCTGGAGGAGATCAAAGCGCTCGGTACGCTGTGTGCGGACCGCATCACCCTCGTGAAGAAGGACGGCACGGTGCTGTATGACAACGAAACGCCGGCCGCCGAAATGGAAAACCACGGCACACGCCCGGAGATCCGCAGGGCGGCAGAGACCGGCGTGGGCGAGGACAGCCGCCTGTCCGAAACGCTCGAGACCCAGACGTATTATTATGCGCTCCGTCTCGCAAACGGCGACATCCTGCGTATTGCCGCGACCGCCGACAGTGCCTTCGGTGCCCTTGCGGGCGCGTCCCCGTGGATCGTGCTCGTCGTGCTGCTCGCGCTGCTCGTGGCGGCGCTGCTCGCAAGCCGCCTCACGCACGTATTTCTCGCGCCGATCGTATCGCTCGACCTTCATGATCCGCTGAAAAACGAGGCATACGACGAGCTTTCTCCCCTGCTGCACCGCATCGACCGCCAGAACCGCCGCATCAGCATCCAGATGGATGAGCTGCGCCGCCGTCAGGCCGAATTCGATGACATCACCGCACGCATGGACGAGGGTCTGGTGCTGTTCTCCTCCTCCGGCGACATTCTGTCCGCGAACAATGTCATCCATCAGCTGTTTCCGCAGGATAAGGCCGCCGGCAATTATCTGACGCTGTGCCGCGACGCGGCCTATGTCGAAGCGGTCGAGCAGGCGCTCCGCGGCGGAAGCGCGCACACGAGAATGGAGAAAAACGGCCGTATCTGGTCGCTCGCGGCCAGCTCGGTCGCTGAGGACGGCGCAGGCCACGCCGCCGTGCTGCTCATCGTTGACATCACCGAGCGCGAGCAGGCCGAACAGCAGCGGCAGGAGTTCACCGCGAACGTTTCGCACGAGCTGAAAACGCCGCTGACGAGCATCATGGGCTACGCCGAGATCATCGAGGCAGGTATCGCAAAGCCGACCGACGTCGTTCCCTTCGCCGGGAAGATCCGCACCGAGGCGCAGCGTCTGCTCTCGCTCATCGAGGACATCATCCGTCTCTCGCAGCTCGACGCCGGCGGCGAAGAGATCCCGTTCGAGCCGATCGAGCTTCAGCCGCTCTGCTGCACGGTCCGCAGCCGTCTGCAAAGCAAGGCCGACCGTCTGGGTCTGAAGATCGAATGCGCGGGCGAAAACGCGACCGTTTCCGGTCAGCGCAGAACGCTCGAGCAGATGGTGTTCAACCTTGCGGACAACGCCCTCGCGTATAACCGCCCGAACGGCAGCGTGACGATCGAAACCGGCACGGACAGCGACGGCGCCCCCTTCGTCCGCGTCTCGGATACCGGCATCGGCATCGCCCCGGCCGACCAGAAGCGTGTTTTCGAGCGCTTTTACCGCGTGGACAAGAGCCACAGCAAAATGACCGGCGGCACCGGTCTCGGTCTGTCTATCGTCAAGCACGGCGCGGCCCTGCACGGCGCGGCGCTCACGCTCGACAGCACCCTGAATGTCGGCACCAGGATCACGCTGACGTTCCCGAAAAACAAGAAATAACGAAAAAAGTTTATTTTCATGCAGGAACGGCAGCCGCGCGGCAGCGCGCATGAAAAAGCGTTTGCTGCGCAAACGCATGCGCCCGTAGGCCTCTATCCTCAAAAATATTCAATGAGAGAAACCGGGGGCGTGTACCTCGGTTTGGATACTTTGAGAGGGAGAAAGTTTCCGTATGGGAACTTTCGGACGTCCGTGTTTTGCGAAGTCAAAACACAGATTGTCGGAAAAACGAAGTTTTTCGACAAACTAAAAAGGCACGCCTGAGGCGTGCCTTTTGATTGCTTTTCGAGTTCTTAGCGAGTCTTGCGGTTAACAGCGAACAGCTTTGCGGTGCCCGGATCGTTTGCCAGCTCGAACATTGCGGAACCCATCAGGAAATTGTGAAAATTCTTCTTCATTTTTCATTACCTCTTTCTTGTGGGGAAGCACTCTTTCGTGTTCCCTCAGCTCATTTTTTATTCTGGTAGTATTATAGCGCGGCGTGACGCGATGCGCAAGCGCAAACGTGTACGGAATATACAAGCGGCGAAAAATATTTTTAGATAGTATAACCAAACAGTCCCATTAAATCCACTTTCACAATTAAATTCATATGAATTTTAACACCAGAAAACGTTTGCGTAAATTGAATTCCTATGGAATTTCATATTCCTCGGTCATTTGTGCTATTTTTTGCTCTGAAAAATTGTAACTTGCGTCATTGACAAGCAAGGTCTCTTGAATTATTATATAATATATCCAATCGCAAACGTTTGCGATTTTGTAAAATACAGCGTATTGTGCAAAGACGCTGAGCAGAAAGGAGGTTCTCCCAGGCAATCCCCCGCGCTGAAACGCACATTCCCCCGTGCAGACCGAGCCGAAAACACAGTTTCGCGCTCCGCTGCATCACCGATACGGAAAGAAGGTCAGGTTCTATGATGAAAAAACGATTGACAAGTCTCGCACTGTCCGCCATGATGGTGCTGTCAATGGTTCCCGCAACTGCATTCGCGGCGAAGGACGCAGGCACTCCGCCGACCTACAACAGCGCAACCGGCTGCTATGAGATCTCTACCCCGGCCCAGCTTCTATATCTTGCCGGCAAATGGAAAGACGGCGCTCCGCGCGATGGACACTATGTCCTGACCGCCGACATCGACATGACCGGCGTCAAGGGCTTCAAGCCGATCGCATCCAAAAAAGACCAGGGCTTTACCGGCACGTTCGACGGCCAGTTCCACTCGATCAAGGGCCTTCGCGTTGAATATGAAAAGAAATATGCCGGTCTGTTCGGCTATGTCGGCAATCAGGACGACCAGGCATATATCAAAAACGTTGCTCTGCTCGACTGCTATGTAACCGGTCAGCAGAACGTCGGCGCTCTGGCCGGCGTAAACTACGGCACGATCACCGACTGTGTCGTTACCGGCGAGGTCAAGTGCCTCGATCTGTCCAACTCGCATACCGCGGGCGGTATCTGCGGCAAGCTGAAGGAGGGCGAAGGCCCGATCGTCGGCCATGTCGAGGACTGCTACGTCAACGCCGACGTTTCCGCACCGTATGACGCAGGCGGCATCGCAGGCATTCAGGACGGCGGCGGCTATCTGGCCCGCTGCTTCGCAGCCGGCACGGTCGATGCCACCGCGACGAGCGGCACGGTAGGCCACGCAGGCGGCATCGCAGGCTCCTTCAATGCAGGCGAAACGCTCAAGGACAGCGTTTCCGCACAGAGCATCATCAAGGGCGTACAGGACGTTGACAAGATCGTTGGCCAGCTCGATGACGAAGCTGCAACCAATATCACCGGCAACATCGCCTGGGAAGGCACGCAGCTTACCGGCAACGAGCCGACCGAGCAGCCCATCAAGTGGGAGGACGTTTCCACTGAAAAAATGACCAGCAAGGCGACCTACGAGGGTCTCGGCTGGGATATGAGCAAGGTTTGGGACTGGAGCGAAAGCAGCAAGCAGCCTGTCCTGCGCGGCTTTAACGCTTCTATCTTCCCGGCTGTCGATTACACCGTCAGCGGCACGCGCATCGTCTCCCGCGCACTCAACACCGCCCCCCACAACGGCAAGGCTGAGGTATCCGCGCGCATCGTCTCCACCGACAAGATCGAGAGCGCTACCCTGTACTACGGCTATGATTCCGCCAAGGTCGATACCGCTGTTGCCATGAAGGCCTCCGGCGATACCTACACCGCTTCCCTGCCGACCGATAAGGTAGGCGACATGTTCTACTACATCTCGGTAAAGACCGACAAGGAAACCGTCACCAAGCCGACGAACAGCGCAGAGCCCATCGTTCTGAACATCGACGACGGCAAGGTAAAGGGCGACCCCGACCAGATCACCATCACCCCGGACACCAAGCAGGGCGGCCTCCGCTTCAACTGGCTGACCGATCCGCGCGTCACCAAGACCGTGATCCAGTACAAGGTAAAGGGCGCTTCCAAGTGGGAGAGCAAGTCCGGCACCTCTTATGTTGAGTCCGTAACCGCAGGCTACAAGGAAAAGGCAGCGCACCGCGTTGAAATCACCGGCCTGACCCCGTCCGCTGAGTACGTCTACCGCGTAGGCGACGGCGGCGAGTTCATGAGCGAGGAGAAGTCCTTCACCGCACCGAAGTCCGCAGACGACAAGAATTTCAAGGTTATCTTCTACTCCGACCCGCAGTCTGAGTCCGTTGAGAACTACATGAGCTTCAAGTATTCCATCGACCAGGCGCTCAAGGTTTGCCCGAACCCCGACCTCATGATCTCCGCAGGCGACACCACCCAGAACGGCTACAAGTCCACTGAATGGGAAGCATGCTTCGAAGTCATGCATGACTACTACGCGAAGTACCCGACCGTTACGGTCGCAGGCAACCACGAGATGAAGGGCGACTGGAACTTCATTTCCTTCGCACAGCGCTTCAATATGTCCGGCGCAAAGACCGGCTACCCCGAGTTCGACCGCACCATGGGCTACTTTGAGTACGGCGACGCGATCTTCGTCATCCTGAACGGCGAGGTTACTCCGGCCGACAAGAAGCCAGAGATCATGAAGAAGGAGCTTCAGTGGTGCAAGAGCGTGCTCGACGCTTCCGACAAGAAGTGGCGCATCGTCATGACCCACGCAGGCCCGTACACCTCCAACCACGATCCGCTCGACGTCCGCGACTACTACATCAACGACAGCGAGTATTCGCTCGATAAGATGAACGTTGACCTGTTCCTCAACGGTCACGACCACATCTACATCCGCTCCACCGTCAAGAACGACATCAAGGTCAACACCGGCGACGGCACCACCTACATCACCGGCGGCACGGTCGGCAACAAGTTCTATGAGTACATTCCGGCACGCTCGGACTACTCCACCGACTTCTATGTAGATGAAGAGGATAAGCAGGTATTCTCCGTCATCGAATTCTCCGAGGATTCCATCAAGGGCACCGCTTACCAGAAGCAGGATCCTGACGACTGGAACAGCTTCAAGGCAGTAGACAGCTACGAAATCCTCAACAACCTCCAGACCGGCAAGCAGGTTTCGGACTACACCGACGTTTCCAAGAACGCATGGTACTATGACGCAGCCAAGTACGTCACCGACAAGCAGCTGATGAGCGGCGAGAAGCCGTATGTATTCGGCGCAGACGAGGCTCTGACCCGTGCAGAGGTCGCCTCTGCTCTGTACAACCTGGCAGGTCAGCCCAAGGTTGAACTCGCGTCCTTCACCGACGTTCCCGTGACCCATCAGGCACGCACCGCCATCGCGTGGGCGGCCAAGACCGGCATCATGAAGGGCGTTGGCGACAACAAGTTCGAGCCTGACCGCAGCGTATCCCGCGAAGAGATCGCGACCCTGCTCACCCGTCAGCGCAAGCTGTCCGGCGAGGACGTTTCCGCCGACAAGGCCGCTATCAACGAGTTCGCTGACAGTGCCAAGATTTCGAGCTGGGCAGTTGACGGCGTAGCATACTGCACCAAGTCCGGCCTCGTCAAGGGCAACCCGGGCAAGGTATTCGCACCGGCCGGCAACACCACCCGTGCCGAGCTCGCAACGATCATTCAGCGCATCGCTGCATAATCTCATTCATCCTTTCTGACAATCTCATTTCTCCTTACATGCGATCCCCTTTTGCAGCCTGCCGTCCGATACACTCTTCCCGTATCGGGCGGCAGGCACTTTTTAGAGACTGTCGAAAAACTTCGTTTTTCCGACAATCTGTGTTCTGACTTCGCAGAACACGAGTCGTCCGAAAGTTCCCATGCGGAAACTTTCTCCCTCCTAAGGGACAAAAACCGAGGCGCATGTCCCCGGTTTTTGCAGACTTTGCTGCGCAAAGTCTGTTAAATGCGCGCTGCCGCGCGTAAGCTGTTTTTCCGTCAAACCGGACTCTATCGGCAGGCTTATTTTTATCGAAAGCAGTCGAGCAGGTACAGGCGAAACTCGACTGTTTCGCTGTTCTCCCCTTTTACGCTCTCGCGGCAGGCTATGGAGAACGCCGTTCCCCACCACGCCGCCTTTCTCTGTTCCGCCGGGGCGAACGCCGCCGTCACGAGCACGGTCAGCGCCGTCATCAGCGCGCAGGCCGCCTGTTTTCTTCTGTTATCCATGCAAAAAACCGCCCTTTCCGGTAACTGTGTTCACAGTCTGCCCGGAGGGCGGTCTTTTTATACGTATTTCGCGCTTACTGCACGGTTTCCGTGAGGAAAGTCTCGGAGAAGCGGCGCGCGAGCACGGTCGCGGCGGCATCGGCGGTGTTGCGATCGGAGAACAGGCCGTAAACGGTCGGACCGGAGCCGCTCATGAGGGTCGCGTCCGCGCCGTTCTCGCGCAGCACCGCGCGGATCTCGCCGATCTGGTGGCGCTTTGTCGCGGTGACGGTCTCCATCACGTTCATCAGTCGGCCGCAGACGCCCTGATAATCGTCGTTTTCGAGCGCCTGCTTCATGCCCTCGGTGTCCGGGCGCTGCGTCAGCGGCACGCTGTCGATCTCCTGATAGACCTCCCTGGTCGAGACCGCGAACGGCGGCTTGCACAGCACGACGTAGCAGTGCGGCATATCCGCGAGCTGCGTCAGCTTTTCACCGATCCCCTCGGCGAGCATGGTGCCGCCGCGCAGGCAGTACGGCACGTCCGCGCCGAGCTTAAGTCCGATCTCGCACAGGCGGTCGCGCGACAGGCCGGTATCGTGCAGCTGATTGAGCGCGCGCAGCACGGCAGCCGCATCGGTCGAGCCGCCAGCAAGACCTGCCGCGATCGGGATGCGCTTTTCAATGAAGATCTCGCAGGTCTCGAGCGTCGTGCCGGTCTCCTTATAGAACAGCTCAGCCGCGCGGTACGCGAGGTTGCGCTCGTCGGTCGGCAGGAACGGCAGGCTGCACGAGAGCACGATGCCGCGCGGCTTTTTCTCCCCGCGCACGACCGTGACGCGCACATCGTCATGCAGGTCGACCGACTGCATCACCATTTCCACCAGATGATAGCCGTCCTCGCGCTTTCCCGTGACGTCGAGCGTCAGATTGATCTTCGCGCGAGCCTCGATCATGGTGCGTTCGCGCGTTTCCTGTTGCTTTTTCCCGAAAATCATGAAATTTTCGCCCCTTTTTCCCTTTTTCTCAGCCAAGCGGCACGAAATGCGGCTTTCTCTCCCGGAACACGGTAACATGAGTGAAGCCGGCGTCCTGCGCGTTCCTTACGCTGTCGTCAAAGCCGCGTCCGACAGCGGCGAGGGTATGTGCGTCCGAGCCGATGGAGATGCGCTCGCCGCCCATGCGCCGGTATTCATACAGCACGTTCTGCGGCGGCCCGACGCGCTTCTGCCAGCCGCCCAGACCGGCCGCATTCAGCTCGAGCGCGTACCCGCGGTCGATGCACGAGCGCAGCACCTGCTCGACGCGGTCCATAAAATGGTCGAACGAGGGCGTATAGCCGTCGTACTTCATCACGCGCAGCGGATAGTCGATGTGCGCGAGCACATCAAAGCCGCCGTGCTCCTCCATTTTGAGCACCTCGTCGAAATATTCGTGCAGAAAGGCATCGCAGTCCAGCTTCTCGTATTCATGGAAGTAAATATCGAGATCGTCCGGCATGGCGTGCATCGAGCCGATGACCATATCGAGCGGATGCGTGCGCACGAAATCGTCCGCCGCCGGGTCGACATGGATCTGTCCGATCTCGATGCCCGCAAGCACCTCGATTCCGCCGTTCCCGGCCGGACGGCGCTTTTCCCACGCCTCGCGCACGCAGCTCTCCGCGTCGCGGTTCTCCTCCGGCGGACGGCGGCGGAAAAAGTCCAGATGGTCGGTCAGACCGATGATGTCCAGCCCAGCCCGCTCGCAGGCCGCGATCTTGTCGTCTATCGTCTGCGGAAAGTCGGCGTCCGCCGAATATCCGGTGTGCATATGCAGATCAACACGCATAGATTTCCCTCGTTTCGCTGAAGGCAATACCGCATAGCGGTGCTGCCCTCAAATATTAAAATGTGAGCGCGGTTTCGACAAAGCAGCCCGCGATGACCAGTATCATGCCGGCGTTGCCGAACACGGCGCGCATATCCGGCGCGCACGGACCGTGCAGCCAGATCTGGTCTTTGCGGCCGCGCACGAGCAGGATAACGCCCAGAACGACCGACACCATCCAGAACGCGCCGAGCGCCATGTCGGACGCCGCGCAGTCAGGCAGCAGCAGCGACACGACCGCCCCGAAAAAGTTCAGCACCATGTGCAGCGCGACCGAAACGCGCAGCAGACCTGTGCGGTAGTACACATAGGCGAGCAGCAGACCGAGCAGGAACGCATAGAAAAACTGCTCCAGATTGGCGTGGTACAGCGCAAACAGCAGGGCGGAAACGAAGGCGCCGGGCGCCTGTCCGTAGCGCGCGAGCCGTCCTGCGACCAGACCGCGGAACAGCAGCTCCTCGCACAACGGTCCGAGCAGGCACACGCAGACGATGTTGACCGAGAGCGGCATCGCGTTTACCATATCGTCCACGATCGGCGCGGGCGCGCGGCCTGTGACCAGACCGACGAGGTCGGTCACGGCGTTGCCGATGAGCGAGCCGATCCACATGAGGGCGAAGCCGATCACCGCCCACCGGACGAACGTCCGCGCGCGCGGCAGCTCTTTGCAGAACGGCATGGGCGGCATGCCCTTGCAGATGCGGAACGCCGCGGGCAGCGAAACCGCGTAGCCGCCGACCAGAATGAGCGCGTAATAGAGCGTATCCGGCATGCGCACGGGCAGGACATACACATCGAGTGCGATGATGCCGTACTGCCACGCCGACGTCCAGATCAGCACGAAAAACAGCGCCGCGCCGATGCGCGAGCAGTAGCGCCGCTCCTGTTTCAGATCCATATCTTCCATATTTTTCTCCCAGAGACGAAAAAACAGGGCTGAGCCGCAGCCCGCCCCGTTTTTTCTGAAATTACTGTGCAGCGCTTACCAGACGCTCGGTGTCCTTCGCAATCATCAGTTCCTCGTTGGTCGGGATGACGAGAACGCGAACGCGAGCCCAGTCGATGGAGATGTCCATCTGCTTGCCGCGGTACTTGTTCTTCTCCGGATCGATCTTGATGCCGAGGTACTCGAGATGCTCGCAGACATCCCAGCGAACCGAACGGTCGTTCTCGCCTACGCCTGCGGTGAAGATGATCGCGTCTACGCCGCCCATTTCAGCAACGTAAGAGCCGATGATCTTCTTAACGGACAGGTTGAACATATCCTTTGCCAGAGCTGCACGAGCGTTGCCGTCAGCAACTGCTGCGTCCAGGTCGCGGAAGTCGGAGGATACGCCGGAGATACCGAGCATGCCGGACTTCTTGTTCAGGATGTTGATGACCTCATGTGCGTCCATGTTCTCGTGCTCAGCCAGGAACTCGATGATGGCCGGGTCGATGTTGCCTGCACGGGTGCCCATCGGCAGACCGTCCAGCGGGGTGAAGCCCATGGAGGTATCGAAGCTCTTGCCGCCGTTGATCGCGCAGATGGAAGAACCATTGCCGAGGTGGCAGGTGATCAGGCGCAGCTCCTCGAGCGGACGGCCGAGCATCTCAGCAGCCTGCTGGGATACGTACTTGTGGCTGGTGCCGTGGAAGCCGTAGCGGCGGATCTTGTACTTCTCGTAGTACTCGTACGGGATAGCGTACATGTAGTGAGACTGGGGCATCGTCTGATGGAATGCGGTATCGAATACAGCGACCATCGGAACGTCCGGACCCATAACCTCGCGGCAGGCCTGAATACCGATCAGGTTGGGCGGGTTGTGGAGCGGCGCCAGCGGTACGCAGTCCTCGATCGCCTTGAGGACCTTCTCGGTGATGATAACGCTGTCAGAGAAGAACTCGCCGCCGTGTACGACGCGGTGGCCGACAGCGTCGATCTCGCTCATAGAGGAGATAACGCCCTTCTCGGGATCGAGCAGCACGTTGATAACGGACTGGATCGCTTCCTTATGGGTCGGCATTGCGATGTCGAACTTAAACTTCTCGTCCGACTTGTTGCCGGTGTGGGTCAGCACGCCGTCAATACCGATACGCTCGCACAGGCCCTTGGCCATAACCTCGCCGGAGGCGGTGTCGAGCAGCTGGTACTTCAGAGAAGAACTGCCAGCGTTGATAACCAAAACTTTCATTTGCAAAAACTCCCTCATGCCGTATTTGGCGGCTTGCACAAAGCCGCGGAAGCCTATATAATAATGCTATATT
>ENA-UOJJ01000925-UOJJ01000925.1-human-gut-metagenome-genome-assembly--contig:-CS66-NODE-925-length-46714-cov-13.193017_pt1 | contig 46714 bp, 51 predicted proteins | sample MGYA00242343_ERZ723890 | MGnify/ENA metagenome assembly ERZ723890
GATGATTTGGGAAGAGTTGTTATACCTAAGGAAATAAGAAGAACATTGAGAATAAGAGAAGGTGATCCTTTAGAAATATTTACCGATAGAAACGGTGAAATTATTTTAAAGAAATATTCACCTATAGGAGAGCTTGGTGCTTTTGCTAAGGAATATGCGGAAAGTTTAGCAAAAAATGCAGGGCACATTACCTGTATTGTGGATAAGGACCAGATTATTGCTGTATCAGGAGGAACAAAAAGGGAGTTTATGGAAAAGCATATAAGCTCTGAGCTTGAGGAGGTAATTAACAATAGAAATATGTTGATTGCTAATAGAAATGACAGTAATTTTGTTCCTATACTTGAGGAGGACAGTGATAGCTATAATCACGAATTAATTACACCTATTATATGCGAGGGTGATGTACTTGGTGCCATAGTTATGCTTAGTGACAATAAGTCAATGGGTGAAGTAGAAGGAAAGCTTGCGCAGACTGCCGCAGGGTTTTTAGGAAAGCAGATGGAGCAGTAAAGAGGGCTAAAACAGCCCTTTTTATTTTTGATTAATGTGTTATAATCATAAAAAATGCAACATTAAGCGGAGGTTTAAAATATGATTTAGTACATAGCAACACATAAATATCACGTCGCTTTTGAAAATTTTGAACCATATGATTATGACATACTGCTTGTTCCCCTGCTGCGATATATAAAATTTTTCAATTTGTTATAGGTGCTTATTATAATGGATTTATCCGTAGGAGCTTAGAAGTATATCAAAGCCCTGTCCGTTAAATTAGTAAATGAGTAGATATTGATTGTATATATAAATACTTATATTATAACAGAAGGAGCTGATGCAAACTAACTGAAAAATGTTAATTTGCGACAGCTCCGTTTTTTACTATATAGAATAATATTCATTCTTTTGTGCTTCCCAGTATTCCTTGTCTTTCCGGTTTATTTTTCTTATTATTTTGCAGGGATTTCCGGCAGCTATTACGTTTGAAGGAATATCTTTTGTAACAACTGAACCTGAACCTATAACAACATTATTTCCTATTGTAATACCGGGATTTATAATTGCGCTTCCTCCTATCCATACATCGTTGCCTATTATAATTGGTTTACCATATTCAAGTTGTGAGCTGCGAATTTCTGCGTCAATAGGATGTCCGGCAGTATAAAGGCATACTCGGGGACCAAGCATAACATTGTTACCTATTATGATTTTATTTACGTCTAAAAAAAGACAATCAAAATTTGCATAGAAATTATTTCCCAAAGTTATATTTATGCCATATTCACAGCGGAAAGGAGGTTCTATATGGTATACTTTATCTACTGAGCCAAAAAGTTTTTTTAGTATATCATTTCTGATAGTGCAATCTTCTGTGCTGTTAAATTCTTTTATAAGCTTTTGAGGTCTGATATGAGCCTGCTCAAGTTCTTCATCAACTTTGTAGAGCTTACCGATTAACATTCTCTCTTTTTCTGTCATAGTTGCTCCTTATAGAAAGGGAGCTTTCACAGCTCCCTTAAAATTACAATACCTTTTTAAATACGTTAACCTTGTCTATTTTTTCCCAAGGCACGTTAATATCTGATCTTCCAAAGTGGCCATAAGCAGCAGTCTGCTTGTAAATAGGACGTCTTAAATCAAAGTTTTTAATAATAGCGGCAGGTCTTAAATCAAAGTTTTCTTTAATAATTTCAACAATTTTTTCATCTGAAATTTTACCTGTACCATAAGTATTTACAAATATAGAAAGAGGCTTTGCAACACCTATAGCGTAAGCAAGCTGAATTTCACACTTTTTAGCTATACCGCTTGCAACAATATTTTTGGCAACATATCTTGCTGCATAAGCTGCTGAACGGTCAACTTTTGTAGGGTCCTTACCGCTGAAAGCACCGCCGCCATGGCTTGCATAACCGCCGTAGGTATCTACAATAATCTTTCTGCCGGTTAAACCACAGTCACCCTGTGGTCCGCCGATTACAAATCTGCCTGTAGGGTTAATGTAGTACTTGGTATTTTCATCTAAAAGTTCGGCAGGAAGAACAGCCTTAATAACCTTTTCAATAACATCTCTTTCAATTTGACTTTGCTCAACGTCAGCAGCGTGCTGTGTGGAAATAACAACACTGTCAATTCTTACAACCTTGTCATCGTTATACTCAACAGTTACCTGACTCTTGCCATCAGGTCTTAAATAGTCAAGAGTACCGTTCTTTCTAACTTCGCTAAGCTTTTTGGTAAGCTTATGTGCATAGTAAATGGGAGCGGGCATATAGTCCTCTGTTTCATCGCAGGCAAAGCCAAACATCATACCCTGATCGCCTGCACCTGTATCGTTGGCGTCAGCTTTGCCGTCTCTTGCTTCAAGAGATGAATTAACACCTTGTGCAATGTCGGGGCTTTGTCCCTTTAAAGATGTAAGAACAGAACAACTGTCACAGTCAAAGCCGTATTTAGCTCTGTCATAGCCTATTTCTCTAACAGTTTCTCTTGCTATTTCATCAATATCAACATAGCAGTTAGTAGTAACCTCGCCTGCTATCATAATTAAGCCTGTGGAAGTCATAGTTTCGCAAGCTACTCTTGCCATAGGGTCTTTTGCAATAATGGCATCAAGGATCGCATCTGAAATCTGGTCACAGATTTTATCCGGATGACCCTCTGTAACTGATTCAGAAGTAAAAAATTTCTTCATTAATAAACTCTCCTTTCTTATGTGAAAAAAATAAGTTATAGTAAAAGCAGGGCATAAAAAAAGCCCCTTACATTTGGGCTTATTCTAAAACTCATCTTTCGGAATAAACCGCAGGATTTGGCACCGATGCATAATGCCGGTTGCCGGACTTCATAGGGCCTGTCCCTCCGTCGCTCTTGATAAGTAAATGTTAACTTCTTAACTTCAAAAGTTATCATAACACTAATATTTTAAATTGTCAATATTTTTTGTTGTAAATTTAGGTTTTTGTGGTAAAATAATCTTTGTGAAAATCTACAGAAATTTGGAGCATAATTTTATATAAATTTACGAAATTTTAAAAAAAATCTGTTGACTTTTTGATAATATGGTGTTAAAATATCATTTGTGTGTGTTGTTCGGAAAAAATTAAGAACCTCACGCAGTAACAGATTTTATTATTTTTATTCTAAGGAGGTGCAGTTAATGCCAACATTTAACCAGTTAGTAAGAAAGGGCAGACAGACTAAGGTTTCTAAGTCTACAGCTCCAGCATTACAGAAGGGTCTTAACACTCTTAAGAAGAAGCAGACAAATCAGAGTTCTCCACAGAAGCGTGGTGTTTGTACATCTGTAAAGACTGCTACACCTAAGAAGCCTAACTCAGCTCTTAGAAAGATTGCCAGAGTACGTCTTTCTAATGGTATTGAAGTTACTGCTTATATTCCGGGTGAAGGTCACAACTTACAGGAACACAGTGTTGTTCTTTTAAGAGGTGGTAGAGTAAAGGACGTTCCCGGTGTACGTTACCACATCATCAGAGGTACACTTGATACAGCAGGTGTTGCTGACAGAAAGCAGGCTCGTTCTAAGTACGGCGCTAAGCGTGCAAAGGCTAAGAAGTAATTTGCTTTAACTTTAATTAGTAAAAAATTAATGCCTCATACATTAATGATAAATCTGTTATTGCAGAAGGTTCGTTGGTAGTATAAGGCATGTGTAGCGAAACAGATGTGTTCGCAAGTACCGTTGAATTAATATATTTTTGATTAAGGAGGGAAGAATCGTGCCAAGAAAAGGTCATGTTTCAAAGAGAGAAGTACTGCCAGATCCTATGTATAAGAGTAAGCTTGTAACTAAGCTTATTAACTCTATTATGTTAGATGGTAAGAAGGGCGTTGCACAGAAAATTGTTTATGGTGCATTTGCTAAAGTAGAAGAAAAGACAGGAAAACCAGCCCTTGAAGCTTTTGAGGAGGCTTTAGGTAATATTATGCCGGTTCTTGAGGTTAAGGCTCGTAGAGTAGGTGGTGCAACTTACCAGGTACCTATGGAGATTAAACCTGAGAGAAGACAGACTTTAGGTCTCAGATGGTTAACAACTTTCAGCAGAAAGCGTGGCGAGAAGACTATGGATGCTCGTCTTGCAGCTGAAATTATGGATGCTCTTAACAACTCAGGTGGTGCTGTTAAGAAGAAAGATGAAACTCACAGAATGGCAGAAGCTAATAAGGCTTTCTCACATTATAAGTGGTAATAAGGAGGATTTATTAGTATGGCTAATAGAGAATTCCCATTGGAAAGAACTAGAAATATTGGTATTATGGCTCATATCGATGCAGGTAAGACAACTCTTACAGAGCGTATCTTATACTATACCGGTAAGACTTATAAAATCGGTGATACTCACGAGGGTACAGCACAGATGGACTGGATGGAGCAGGAGCAGGAGAGAGGTATTACAATCACTTCTGCAGCTACTACAACTCAGTGGCACATCGGTGATGCACCTATGCACAGAATAAATATTATTGATACTCCGGGTCACGTTGACTTCACTGTTGAGGTTGAACGTTCATTAAGAGTTCTTGATGGTTCTGTTGCCGTATTTGACGCTAAGGGTGGCGTTGAGCCTCAGTCTGAAACTGTATGGAGACAGGCTGAAAGATATCATGTACCTAGAATGTGTTTCATCAATAAGATGGATATTATGGGTGCAGATTTTTATAATTGTGTAGATCAGATTAAGAACAGATTAGGTGCTAATCCAATTCCTGTTCAGTTACCTATTGGTGCTGAGGATGATTTTGTTGGTCTTATTGACCTTATGGAAATGAAGGCTTATATCTATAATGATAAGCAGGGTACTGATATTTCTATTGAAGATATTCCTGCTGATATGGCTGATAAGGCTCAGGAATACAGAGAGGCTATGGTTGAGGCTATTGCTTCTTCTGATGAAGCTCTTATGGATAAGTATTTTGAAGAAGGCGATTTAAGCATTGAAGATATGAAGAAGGCTCTTAGAAAGGCTTGTATTGCATGTGAGGCAGTTCCTGTTTTATGTGGTTCAGCTTATAGAAATAAGGGTGTTCAGAAGATGCTTGATGCTGTGCTTGAATATATGCCTGCACCAACTGATATTCCTTCAATTAAGGGTCATATTCCGGGAGATGAAGAGAATGAGGTTGAAAGACATTCTTCAGATACAGAGCCATTCTCTGCTCTTGCATTCAAGATTATGAATGACCCGTTTGTAGGTAAGTTAGCATTCTTCAGAGTTTATTCAGGTGTGTTAGAGTCTGGTTCTTACGTTTATAACTCTGTAAAAGGCAAGAAAGAAAGAATTGGTAGAATTCTTCAGATGCACGCTAATGACCGTAAGGAAATTGATAAGGTTTATGCCGGTGATATTGCTGCAGCTGTAGGTCTTAAGTTTACAACTACAGGTGATACACTTTGTGATGAAGATAATGAAGTAATCCTTGAGTCTATGAATTTCCCTGATCCTGTTATTTCTGTTGCTATTGAGCCTAAGACTAAGGCTGGCAGAGATAAGATGGGTATTGCTCTTGCTAAGTTGGCTGAAGAAGATCCAACATTCAAGACTTATACTAATCAGGAAACAGGTGATACTATTATTGCCGGTATGGGTGAGCTTCACCTTGAAATCATTGTTGACAGACTTTTAAGAGAATTTAAGGTTGAGGCTAACGTTGGTGCTCCTCAGGTTGCCTACAGAGAGTCATTTGGTCACGATGTAGATCAGGAACACAAGTATTCAAGACAGTCAGGTGGTCGTGGTCAGTACGGTCACTGTAAGGTTAAGTTTGAATTAATGGATGTAGAAGGCGAAAAGACATACGAGTTTGTTAACGAAGTTGTTGGTGGTGCTATTCCTAAGGAATATATTCCTGCAGTTGACGCCGGTATCCAGGAAGCTATGCAGTCCGGTGTAATCGGTGGTTATCCGGTTGTTGGTATCAGAGCAAGATGTTATGATGGTTCTTACCATGAAGTCGATTCTTCTGAAATGGCATTTAAGATTGCAGGTTCAATGGCATTCAAAGAGGCTATGAAGAAATCTGATCCTAAGCTTTTAGAGCCTATAATGAAGGTTGAAATTACTATCCCTGAGGAATACTTAGGTGATGTAATGGGTGATGTAAGTTCAAGAAGAGGTAGAATTGAAGGTATGGATGACCAGAATGGTGCTAAGATTGTACATGCGTTTGTACCACTTGCTGAAATGTTTGGTTATTCTACTGCACTTCGTTCTTCTACTCAGGGTAGAGGTACTTACTCTATGGAAGTACATCATTATGAAGCTGTTCCTAAGTCAATTCAGGAACAGGTTGCATCAGGAAAGTCTGATAATTAATTAAATTATAATGCTTTTGTGTAAACAATGGCAGCAATTTGATTACAAATTGAAACTATAACAAAGTTTTATTAATATTATTTAATTTTAAAATTTGCAGGCATTATTGTAAAATAATGCTTGCAATTTACCATAAAATTTACTATAATAAATATAGTGCTGTAACTGATGGTGTTACCATTGGTTAAAACTAAAAGATAATTCTATTTATTTTAAGGAGGAAACTTAAAAATGGCTAAGGCAAAATTTGAAAGAAACAAGCCTCATGTTAATATTGGTACTATCGGTCACGTTGACCATGGTAAAACTACATTAACAGCGGCTATCACTAAGACTCTTCATGAGAGATATCAGTTAGGTGAGGCAGTTGCATTCGATAATATCGATAAGGCTCCAGAGGAAAGAGAAAGAGGTATTACTATCTCTACTGCACACGTTGAATATGAGACTCCTAACCGTCACTATGCACACGTTGACTGTCCAGGTCATGCTGACTACGTTAAGAACATGATCACCGGTGCTGCTCAGATGGATGGTGCTATCCTTGTAGTTGCTGCTACTGATGGTCCTATGGCTCAGACTAGAGAGCATATCCTTCTTTCAAGACAGGTAGGTGTTCCTTATATCGTAGTATTCATGAATAAGTGTGATATGGTTGATGATGAGGAATTATTAGATTTAGTAGAAATGGAAATTACTGAACTTCTTGAAGAATACGGTTTTGAGGGTTGTCCAATCGTTAGAGGTTCTGCATTCCAGGCTCTTCAGGATCCATCAAGTGAATGGGGCGACAAGATTGTTGAATTATTCAACGTAATTGAAGAATATATTCCTAATCCAGAAAGAGATACAGAAAAGCCTTTCCTTATGCCAGTTGAGGACGTATTCTCAATTACCGGTAGAGGTACAGTTGCTACAGGTAGAGTTGAAAGAGGTATCCTTAAGCTTAATGACGAAGTTGAAATCGTTGGTCTTAACGATGAAGCTAGAAAGGTTGTTGTAACCGGTATCGAAATGTTCAGAAAGCTTCTTGATTCTGCTGAACCAGGTGACAACATTGGTGCACTTTTAAGAGGTGTTGCTAGAGATGAAATCGAAAGAGGTCAGGTTCTTGCAGCTCCTGGTACTATCACTCCTCATACTAAGTTTACTGCTCAGGTTTACGTTCTTAAGCAGGATGAGGGTGGTCGTCATAAGCCATTCTTCAACAACTATCGTCCACAGTTCTATTTCAGAACTACTGACGTTACAGGTGTTATTACTCTTCCAGAGGGTACAGAAATGTGTATGCCTGGCGATAACGTAGAAATGACTATTGAGCTTATTTCTCACATCGCTATGGAGCAGGGTCTTAGATTCGCTATCCGTGAGGGTGGTAGAACTGTAGGTTCTGGTTCTGTTGTATCTATCATTGAGTAATTAATATTATTAAGTGATAATTAAAGCCTCGGTCTTTGACTGAGGCTTTTTTGTATGCAATAAAAAAATGAAAAATTTATCTTTATGAAAATAATTGCAATATACATATATTTATACAAAGTTTTATGAAAATGATTTATTTATGTTATTTTATTTTATAATTAATTGTTGCATAATATGGAATATTATGTTATACTCATAATGAAAAATTTAAAATAAAAAGGTGCCTGATACAGTTTAATACTGTGGTTTAGGATAATAGGGAACCGGGTGAGAATCCCGGACAATCCCGTTGCTGTGTAAGCGGAGCGTTTTTCAAGCCGAAAGGCAAGTCACTGTGAAAATGGGAAGACGAAAAAATGTGATGAGGCTAAAGTCAGAAGACCTGCCTTTTTATTTGGTAATTATAAGACCTGCGGTGTACAGGCGCTTATAAAGATGCTCTTAAAAGGGTTTATTTGTATGTAATAAGCTCGTTCTTTAAGGGTTTGCTTTTGGTGTCTATTTGTATCCGTAGATAGGAACAGATAGACTTTTTTATTGTAAAAAATTGGGGTTGATTTGGTAAATTATGATGATTGATTATTATGCGTATCGTTCGGGAATAAAAAACTGGAACAGTCAATTAAAGGTTGTGCTTGCGGTTATTACCCTATGTTTGGTTATAGTATTAAATAAAATTCCTGTATCATTATTTGTAATTTTGTCAATGGGTATTTTCACATTGATGGTAGGAAAAACTCCTTTTAAGGTGTATTTTCATCTTATGTCTATACCTTTGACTTTTATGATTTTAAGTGCAATTACCATTGCGTTGCAGTTTGGAAGGCAGCCGATTGGCAGGTGTTGCATTTCTGCACATTTCTTTTACATATATGTGACTAAAAGCAGTATAATGACTGCAATCAATGTGTTTTTTAAGGCTATGGCAGGTATGAGTGCTTTGTATATGATGTCATTGTCTACACCTGTAAATGAATTTATTATTGTTTTGCAGAAGCTTCGTTTGCCTAAAATATTGGCTGAACTTATGAATTTGATTTACAGATATATATTTATATTGTTTGAAGTTGCAAATCAAATGCAGACAGCGGCAAGGGCAAGGCTTGGTTACCAGACTTTTTTACAGTCCTGTAAAAGCTTTGCGGGTATTGCAGGTAATTTGTTTTTGATATCATTGAAAAAAGCAGGAGCATATTATGATGCACTTCTTTCAAGGGGATATAATGGCAGACTTGAATTTCTTACCGAGGAAAATCCGGTGAAAGTTCGGCAGATTGTTGGAAGTATGCTATACTTTACATTTTTAGTAATTATAGCAGTAATAGTATAGGTGATTATATGAAAGATATATTATTAGAGGTTAGGGGTTTATCCTTTGCATATGAGGAAAAGCCTGTTTTGAAAAACATTGATGTTAAGATTTATAAGGGTGAAAAAGTAGCAATTATGGGTTCTAATGGTGCCGGAAAGTCTACTTTCTTTTTAAATCTGAACGGTGTACTTCAGCCTGAAAAGGGAGAAATAATATTCGATGGTCTGAAAATTGGTAAAAAAGAGTTTACTGAGCTTAGAAAAAAAGTAGGCTTTGTATTTCAGGATGCTGATAGTCAGATTATTGCCTCAAATGTAAGGGCAGAGATATCCTTTGGTCCTATGAATCTAGGGCTTACAAGAGATGAAGTAATAAAAAGGGTAGATAATGCTGTAAAATATATGAACCTTGAAAAATTGCAGAACAGAGCACCTCATTATTTAAGCGGCGGTGAGAAAAAAAGAGTGAGTATTGCTGATATACTGGCTATGGAGCCGGAAATATTAATATTTGATGAGCCAATGGCTGCACTTGACCCTGTTAATTCTGATAATGTTGAAATTATTTTAAACAGGCTGCACAATGATGGAAAGACATTATTGATAGCAACACACGATGTGGACTTCGCTTATAGATTTGCAGACAGAATACTGGTATTTTCAGAAGGGCATATAATTGCAGACGGAACTCCTGTTGAAATATTCAATAAAGGGGATATTATGTTAAAGTCTCATTTAAAAAAGCCTGCAATTATGACTATATGGGAGGCTCTTATAGGAGCAGAGATAGTAACTGATGATGGAAATTATCCTGTTACACCTGATGAAGTAGCAAAAGCATTTGCTTACAATTATAAATGAAAGGAGCGTCATTAAAATGACCAAAACACAGAAATTTTTACTTAATTTAAGCATTGCATTTTCTTTTGTATTTGCTGTATGTCCTACAGCTTTTGCAATGCACATTATGGAGGGGTATCTTCCGCCAAGTCTTTGTATAGCGTGGGGTGTTGTATGTCTTCCGTTTCTTGTAAAGGGATTTTTTACTATTAAGAAGATATTTGCAGAAAATAGAAAAGCTGTTACGATGCTGGCAATGGCAGGTGCATATATTTTTGTATTATCTGCATTAAAAATTCCTTCTGTAACGGGCAGTTGTTCTCATATGACAGGTACAGGTCTTGGAGCTATTCTTTTTGGACCATGTACTACAGGGATTTTAGGTATTATTGTTCTTTTATTTCAGGCAATATTACTTGCCCATGGCGGTTTAACAACACTTGGTGCAAATACATTTTCCATGGCTATTGCCGGTCCTTTTGTAACTTATGGTATTTATGTTCTTTGCAAAAAGTGTAATGTAAATAAGAAGGTTAGTGTTTTTTTGGCAGCCGCTATAGGTGATTTGTTTACATACTGTGTTACCAGTGTTCAGCTTGCTATTGCATACCCAAGCGAAAGCGGCGGCGTTGCTGCATCTGCATTGGAATTCTTAGGCGTTTTTGCACCAACACAGATTCCGCTTGCAATAGTTGAAGGAATTTTAACTGTTCTTATAGTTATGGCTTTGGAAAGCTATGCAAAGCCTGAATTAAAGTCTATTGGATTTGCAGAAAATTAATGGTTGGCAAAAGTATTGCGTTACAGAAAATATAACTTAATATCTTAAAATGGAGGAAAAGAAATATGAAAAAAAATACAGCTCTTGTAATTGTATTATTATTGTTAATTGCAGCTATTATTATTGTTCCTCTCTTTGCTTTAAAGGGGGCAGAATTTGGCGGTTCTGACGATGCAGGCAGTCAGAAGATAGAAGAAATTCAGGGAGAGTATGAACCATGGTTTAATCCTGTATTTGAAACTGCATTAGATGGTGAAATCCCCGGAGAAATTGAAAGTCTTTTATTCTGTGTTCAGACAGGAATCGGCGTTGGTATAGTTGCATTCTTTATGGGCAGGTTTGTAGAGAGGAAAAAACATGAAAGCAGCAGTACTTCTCGTTAGTTTTGGTACAAGTTATAAGGAGGCAAGAGAAAAGAGCCTTGATTGTATTTGCAGGGATTTAGCTCAGGTATATGAGGGGGCTTATGTGTATCAGGCATATACAAGCAATATAATTATAAAAAAGCTTGCCAAAAGTAACATAAAAATATATAATGTAGATGAGGCTGTTAAAGCAATATTAGAAGAAAATGTTCAAAATCTTTATGTAGTTTCAACTCATATAATTCCGGGGCATGAATATAACAAGCTCCTTAAAATGCTTGAGAAATACAGGTCTGAATTTAAGAGCGTTAAAGTTGCAGTACCTCTTTTGAACGACAGGTCAGACTGTGACAAAATAGTCTCTTTGCTAAAGGGAATTTTTGATTTTAACAAAAATTATGAGTATGTACTTATGGGACACGGCACAGATGCCGAGGCAAACATTAGATATGAAGAAATGAATGAAGCTTTTAAAAAAGAGTGCTTAACAAATGTGCATATTGCCTCTGTTGAGGCAAGACCTGATATTGATGATGCAATAGCGGAAATGAAAAATCGTAAAAATATTGAAAAGGTAATAGTTCATCCCTTTATGATAGTTGCCGGAGATCATGCAAATAATGATATGGCAGGTGAAAAGGACTCTTATGTTTCAATATTAAATGAGCATGGGTATAATACAGAGGCTATTGTAAAGGGTTTGGGCGAGTACCATGAATTCAGAAAAATTTATGTAGATAAATTAATTGAAATGATAGAATAGAGAAGAAAGGCAGTAAGAAAAATGACAGGAGTTTTATACGGAGTTGGTGTTGGTCCCGGTGACCCGGAGCTTATGACTTTAAAGGCGGTCAGAGCTATTAAGGAATGTGACATAGTAGGAATACCTGCAAAGGATATAAGCTCCTGTACTGCTTATAAAATAGCAATAACGGCTGTGCCTGAAATTGCCGAAAAGCAAATTATTTGTGCACCCATACCGATGACAACAGATAAAAATATGTTAAAGCAAGCATATGTGAATTGCTGTAATGCTTTGGAAAAAGAGCTTGATAATGGCAGAAATATAGCTTTTCTTACACTTGGCGATCCGACTGTTTACAGCACATATATGGCTATTCATAAAATAATCAGGGAAGATGGATATTTAACTGAGCTTATAAGCGGAGTGCCTTCATTTTGTGCAGTTGCCGCAGGGCTGAATTTGCCATTGGGGTCAAGAGATGAAAGTATACATATTTTACCAGGATTTTATAATACTGATGAAATTGAAAAATATGATGGTACCATAATTCTTATGAAATCAGCAGGAAGGATTAATGAGGTAAAGAAAAAGCTTGTGGAGGCTGAGACTAAGAGAAATTTAAAGGCTTATGCAGTGACTAACTGTGGTATGGCTTATGAGGAAATTTGTAATGATATAAGCTTATTAAGTGAGGATGCAGGCTATTTTACAACTATTATAGTTAAAGATTTTGAAAAATAAAGTTTAAGCAGAATAGCAGACAGTGTCTGTCTTTTTCTGCTTTTTGCAGTTTTTGGTGTGTGTAAAAACAGGTGAATAATATGGAAAAATATATTTTAAAAAATCAAAAGCAGCTTAGATGCGGTATTACTACAGGCACCTGTTCTGCAGCAGCGGCAGGAGCGGCTGCAAAGCTGCTTATGTTAAATATTGAAAGTAATGAAGTGAATATACATACACCAAAGGGTGTAAAGTTATCGGTGCCTGTTATTTTAAAAAGGAAAACTGATAAAAAAGCAGAATATATGGTTATAAAGGACAGCGGTGATGACCCTGATGTAACTAATAATGCCGAAATTTGTGTAAGTGTTGAAATAATTGACAATAAAGAAGTAAGTACCTTTGCTTTTAGAGATGAAAGATATGAAAACTTATATTTAGATGGCGGAATTGGTGTTGGCAGGGTTACAAAGGCAGGACTTGAGCAGAATATAGGTCAGGCTGCAATTAATTTGGTTCCCAGAGATATGATTTTTAAGGCTGTGGGAGAAGTATGTCAGCTTGCAGAATGCAGAGAAAGGCTTTTAATTACTGTTAACATTCCTAAGGGTAAGGAGCTTGCAAAGCGTACATTTAATCCTCGTCTTGGTATTGAAGGAGGAATTTCTGTTCTTGGTACAAGCGGTATTCTTGAGCCTATGAGTGAAAAGGCAATAGTTGATACAATAGAAACGGAAATACGTCAACTTCATGTACAGGGCAATGAAAATTTACTTGTTACTCCCGGAAATTATGGCAAAAGCTATGTTTCAGATTATTTGCATTTGGATTTGAATAAAAGTATTAAGTGCAGTAATTATATTGGTGAGACGCTGGATTTGGCGGTTTCTTATAAAATGAAGAATTTTTTGCTTGTGGGCAACATAGGAAAGCTTTGTAAGCTTGCCGCAGGTATTATGAATACTCATTCGAAGATGGCTGATGGCAGATGTGAAATTATGGCTTTGCATACGGTTTTGTGTGGTGGCGGTATGGAAACAGCCGAAAAAATTATGAAGTGTATTAATACGGAGGAAATTCTTGATATACTTGAGGTTTGCAGTTTGAGAAATGTTGTTATTGAAAGTATATGCAGTAAAATATATGAGCATATAAGACACAGAGTAGGTAACAACATGGATTTTGGTGTAATGCTGTTTTCGGAAAAATATGGATTTTTGGGACAGACTAGGGGAACGGAAATAATTTTAAATAAGTACAGATAATCGGAGAGTGAAAATATGGTTCATTTTGTTGGTGCAGGTCCCGGTGCAGAGGATTTAATAACAGTAAGAGGGTTAAATTATATTAAAGAGGCTGATGTCATTATTTATGCAGGTTCTCTTGTAAATCCTGAGTTACTTAAATATGCAAAAAGTGAATGTGAAGTACATAACAGTGCTTATATGACTTTGGAGGAAGTAATAGAGGTAACTGCTGAAGCAGAGGAAAAGGGTTTAACTACCGTACGTTTGCATACAGGTGATCCCTCAATATACGGTGCAATAAGGGAGCAGATGGACGAGCTTGAAAAAAGAAATATTGAATTTGATGTATGCCCCGGAGTAAGTTCCTTTTTTGGTGCAGCAGCAGCTTTAAGACTTGAATATACTCTTCCTGATGTATCCCAAAGTGTAATAATATCACGTGAGGAGGGAAGAACTCCCGTTCCTGAAAATGAAAAGCTTAGTATGCTTGCCAAGCATCAGGCTACTATGGTGTTATTTTTATCTTCGGGTATGGCGGAAAAGGTTAAAAAAAATCTCCTTGAAGGGGGTTATGCTTCTGATACACCTGTTGCAGTAGTATATAAGGCAACATGGCCTGAGGAAAAAATAATTCGTACAACACTTGAAAATCTGCCAAAGGATATGGAAAAAGAAAACATAACTAAAACCGCACTTATAATTGTGGGCAAAGTGTTGGGAAACAGCTACAGTAAATCAAAGCTGTATGATGCTGGCTTTACAACTGAATTCAGAAAAGGAAAAGAGTAATGAATGTACTTATAATAGCATGCAGCAGGCAGGCTTATAATCTGATGAAAAAACTTGAAAAAGTATGGAAGGAGAAGGATCCTGATATTAATATTATATGTAAGGTTAAATGCAGCAGTTTGCCTGATATTTCGGAAAAGTGCAGTATAAGGGATTGTGTTGGTGAATGGTTTAATAAGATTGATGCCATAGTTTTTATATCAGCGGCAGGTATTGCAGTAAGAAGTATTGCACCGTTTATAAAGCACAAATCTGTTGACCCTGCTGTAGTTGTGGTTGATGAAAAAGGAAAATTCAGTATTTCATTATTGTCGGGACATAGTGGCGGAGCTAATGAGCTGGCAGAAAAAATAGGCAGTATGCTTGGTGCTCTTCCTGTTGTTACTACTGCAACAGACAGAGAAGGAAAATTTGCTGTTGATGATTTTGCAAGAAAAAACAGATTAATTATAAAGAATTGGGAATTGGCTAAAAAAATAGCTGTAGATATCCTTGAAGGAAATAAAATCGGCATTTATTCGGAAATAGTGCTTGAAGGCAAAATGCCCGAAGAATTGTATTTGTGCAGTTTGAGTGAAAGTAAAATAATTATTTCATACAGAAAGCAAAGTGATAATATATTACAGCTTATACCTAAAATTGTAGCTGTGGGTATTGGCTGCAGAAAGAATACATCAGAGGATAAAATAGCTTTTGCAATAAACTCCTGCCTAAAGGAAGAAAATATAATGTCTGAGGCTGTGGTAATGGTTTCAAGCATTAACATAAAAAAAGAGGAAAAGGGGATTACGGACTATTGTAAAAAAATGAATTTGCCCTTTATTACTTATTCGGCAGAAGAGCTTAAAAATGTATATGGAGATTTTGCAAGCTCAGATTTTGTGGAAAGCATAACAGGAGTTTCAAATGTTTGTGAAAGAAGTGCTGTAGCTGCTTCAAAGGGCAGACTGATATGCAAAAAGAAAGTTTATGACGGTGTGACTGTAGCACTGGCTGAAATGAAAGGATGTGCAGTCTTTGAATAAGCTGTATGTAGTGGGAATTGGTCCCGGAGAATGTGACAAAATGACTTTAGAGGCTGAAAGGGTTTTAAAAAGCTGTGATGTCATTGCAGGCTATAGTGTATATGTTGATTTAATAAAGGAGCTTTTTTCTGGCAAGGAGTATATTGTAACAGGTATGCGGCAGGAGGAAGAAAGATGTGATATGGCTCTTAAAGCTGCATCCGAGGGTAAGAAAACAGCTGTTGTATGCAGTGGTGATGCAGGTGTATATGGTATGGCAGGGTTACTTATGGAAATGGGTGTAAATTATCCTGATGTGGAAGTTAGGGTTGTTGCAGGTGTTACTGCTGCATTATCAGGGGGAGCAGTTTTGGGTTCTCCTTTAGGTCACGATTTTGCTGTTATAAGCCTTAGTGATTTAATGACACCTTGGGAGAAAATTGAGGAAAGATTAAAATTTGCCGCTGCTGCTGATTTTGTTTTATGTATATATAATCCTTCAAGCAGAAAAAGAAAGGATTATTTGCAGAGAGCCTGTAATATACTTATGGAATATAAATCAGCAGAAACTGTTTGCGGATATGTACAGAATATAGGAAGAGAGGGAGAAAATTATAAAATTTTATCCCTTGCTGAACTTAAAAATACACAGGTTGATATGTTTACAACGGTTTTTATAGGAAATTCACAGACTAAGAAAATCGGTAATCAGATGATTACACCAAGAGGGTATAAAATATAAGGAGTTATATATGTTAGATATAGTAGTGTTTGGAGGAACAGTTGAAGGGCGTCTTATTGCAGAGGCTTTTCAGAATACAAAATTGAATATACATATATGTGTTGCTACTGAATATGGTGCTGAATTGCTGCCTGATTCTTACAATATTCATATTCATCAGGGTAGAATGAATGAGGTTGAAATGGAGAAGTTTTTAAGTGAACTTTCTGCTGATTATTGCCTTGATGCTACACACCCTTATGCGTCACAGGTTACTGAGAATATATATAATGCCTGCAAAAATATTGGTTTAAAATATATAAGAGTTTTGAGAAAAGAGGGTAATATTGACTGTGATAATCAGGTGATTTACAAAGAAAGCATTGATGAAGCTGTTACCTTTTTAAATGAAACAAGGGGTAATATACTTATTACCACAGGCAGCAGGGATTTGGAAAAGTATACATCTATTGTAAATTATAAGGAAAGATGCTTTGCAAGAGTTCTGCCAACATTAAGTGTTATTGAAAAGTGTAAGGAGCTTGGCTTTGAGGGTAAAAATGTAATAGCTATGCAGGGTCCCTTTAGTGAGGAGCTTAATTATTGCCTATTAAAGCAAATTGATGCAAGCTGGATGGTTACAAAAAATTCGGGTAAAGAGGGAGGATATCAGCAGAAATGCGAGGCGGCTCTTAGTGCAGGAGTTAATATTATAGTTATTGGAAGAGTTGAGGAAAAGGCTGATGAAGTAAAGGACTTATCTGAAACTATTGATTTTATCAAAAAAAAATATGGCTTAGAGGACAAGAGGAAAGTTTATCTTATTGGTATGGGTCCGGGAAGTCAAAATTTATTGACTAAAGAAGCTGAAGAGTGTATTAATAAGTGTGATGTGGTAATAGGCGCTAAACGAGTACTTGATATCTGTCCTGTAAAAAAGCCTTTTTATCAGAGCTATATTAAGGAGGACATTTTATCCTTTATTGAAGAGCATTTTGAATACAAAAATATAGCTATAGTGTATTCGGGAGATATTGGCTTTTATTCAGGTGCTAAGGGAATGGATGAAATATTGAATAAATATGAGGTTTACCATATTTCGGGAATTTCATCACCTGTTTATTTTTTAAATAAGCTAGGTATAGCGTGGGATGATGTTAATTTGGTAAGCTGTCACGGAAAAAATATAAATTTAATTTCTTTGATAAGGGATAATGAAAAGGTTTGCACTTTGCTTGGCAAAAAAAATGCTGTATCTAATATTTGCAAAAAACTAATTGAATTTGGTATGAGTGATATAAGTATTACAGTAGGCGAAAGGTTATCTTATAATAATGAGAAAATAACAACAGGTGTACCTGTTGATTTCATAGATAAAGAGGTTGATATCCTTTCCATAATATTATTTGAAAATACAAAGCCTTGCGGTAAAACAGGCTACGGAATAAAAGACTATGAATTTATAAGAGGTAATGTGCCTATGACTAAGGAGGAAATAAGAGTTATTTCCTTATCTAAGCTAGGGCTTAAAAGTGATTCGATATTATATGATATTGGTGCAGGGACAGGCTCTGTTTCAATTGAGGCAGCATTACAGTGTAGTGATGGTACTGTATATGCCATTGAAAAAAACAGTGAAGGTATTGACCTTATTATTGAAAACAGAAATAAATTTAAGACAGAGAATATTGAAATAGTTAAAGGAATGGCACCTGATTGTATGGAGGATTTGCCAAAGCCTAGTCATGCTTTTATAGGTGGCAGCAGTGGCAGAATTATTGATATTATAAGAGCTGTAAGGGCTAAAAATGAGGATGTAAGATTTGTTATAAATGCAGTTACTTTAGAAACACTTGCTATGGTTGAAGATATTAAGTCTGAATTTCGGCAGTATGAGAATATGGAAATAGTGCAGATAAATGTGGCGAGAAGTAAGGCTCTTGGAAAATATCACCTTATGTCTGCTGAAAATCCTGTTTATATTATTTCTTTTGGAGGAGAGGAATATGGAAAATAATATGCCTAGATTATTGTTTGCAGCACCTAAAAGCAACAGCGGCAAAACAATGATAGTATGTGGTATGATAGAAGTATTTAAAAGAAAGGGGTTAAAGGTAAACTCCTTTAAATGTGGTCCAGACTATATAGACCCTATGTTTCACCGAAGAGTACTTGAAATTGAGTCGGGAAATCTTGATACATTTTTTACGGATAATGATACAACAAGATATTTGCTTGAAAGAAAATCAAAAAATGCTGACATAACATTGATTGAGGGTGTTATGGGATATTATGACGGTTTAGGCGGTCAGTCCGAAAAGGCAAGCTGCTATGAGGTCGCTAAGGTTACGGATACGCCTGTTATTTTGGTGGTTGATTGTAAGGGTGCAAGTGTTTCTTTGGCTGCTGTAATTAAGGGTATTGTTGATTATCGCAATGACAGCAATATTAAGGGTGTGATTTTAAACAGAGTATCACCTATGTATTATGACAGACTGAAAGAGGTTATAGAAAGAGAAGCAGGGGTTAATATATTTGGATATGTGCCTGAGATTGAAAATTTAAGGCTGTCTTCAAGGCATTTGGGCTTAGTATCTCCCGGTGAAATTGCAGCATTTAGTCAGTGGGTAAATAAAGCGGCAGATGCCATTGAAAAAACTGTTGATACGGAAAAGCTTTACAATATAGCAAAGGGTGCTGAATACTGTAAGGGAAAGGAGCCTGAAATTCCTGTTCTTAATAATAATGTGCGTATTGCAGTGGCAAGAGATGAAGCCTTTTCATTTTATTACAGTGAAAATATGGAACTTATTACAAAAATGGGTGGAGAAATTTTTTATTTTTCACCCCTCAATGATGAAAAGCTGCCAGAGAATATTGACGGTATCATATTAGAGGGCGGTTATCCCGAACTTTATACCAAAGAGCTTGAAAAAAATGTGAGTATGAGAAAGGCAATATACGATGCCTGTAAAAAGGGTGTTCCCCTTCTTGCTGAGTGTGGTGGATTTATGTATTTACAGCAGGAATTAGAGGGCAGTGATGAAAGTATTTGTAAAATGGCAGGTGTTCTTAGTGGGAGAGCATATAAAACAAATAAGCTTTGCCGATTTGGATATATTGAGCTTGAAAATAACAACTGCGGTCTTTTGGGAGAAAAAGGGCAATGCATAAAGGGTCATGAATTTCATTACTGGGATTGCAGTGAGAACGGTTCTGATTTTACTGCTAAAAAGCCTTTGGGTAAAAGAGAGTATAAATGTATGATTCATACCGATACTATGGCAGTTGGCTATCCTCATTTATATTATTATAGTAATATAGATATGATTTTTAATTTTATGAAAAGCTGTCTTGGCTTTCAGTCAGGAAGACTGTCAAAGGTCCATTGGGACAGTATAGCAAAGCCTATAGACAGTCTTGGCTTGCTTGAGGATAATATTGTAAAAATTTGCACTATAGCGGGAAGTCCTAAGCCTTATGATTTAAGTAAGCGTGCCCTTGTTATAATGTGCGGTGACCATGGTGTTGTTAAAGAGGGTGTTACACAGACAGGCAGTGATGTAACTAAAATTGTAAGCGAAAACTTTGCAAAGGGCTGTGCTACAGTAAACATTATGGCTAAATCAGCAAAGACAGATGTTTATGTTATTGATATTGGCATAGATACTGAAAATTATGATGAAAAAGACCTTGTACTGCATAAGGTAATTGACAGAAAAATTGCAAGAGGTACAAATAATATTGCAAAAGAGGCGGCAATGACCAAAAAGCAGTGCATTGATGCCATTGAGGTTGGAAAAAGTATAGTGGGAGAATTAAAAGAAAAGGGCTATACAATATTGGCAACGGGAGAAATGGGTATTGGAAATACAACTCCTACAAGTGCCTTGGGTGCCATATTATTAAATAAAAGGGCTGAGGAGGTAACAGGCAGAGGAGCAGGGCTTTCAAAGGAAGGTTTAAATAAAAAGTGTAAAGTTGTCAATGCTGTAATTGAGAGAGTAAAGGAAAAGAATTTAACTAATCCTGTGGATATTTTAGCGGAAGCTGGAGGTTATGACATTGCAGGACTTGTGGGAATATTCTTAGGCGGAGTAAAATATCATATTCCTATTGTTATTGACGGAGCAATATCATCGGTGGCAGCTCTTGTGGCAAATGCTATTGACCAAAGGGTTAAGAATTTTGTGCTTGCTTCTCATAAATCAGAGGAAAATGTTGCTAATTTTGCACTTGAAGGTTTGGGTTTAGAGGCTGTTATTTACGGAAAAATGTGTCTTGGCGAAGGAACGGGAGCAGTGGCATTATTCCCCATACTTGATATGGCAATGGATGTTTATAAAAGTCTTGAAGTTTTTGAGGAATATGATATTGAACCTTATCAAAGATTTGAATAAAAAAGGAAGATTAAAATGCTTTATTTAATAAGCGGCGGAAGCGGAAGCGGAAAATCACAATATGCGGAAAAACTTGCTGTTGACAGAAATAAATTTTATAAAGGGAATTTATATTATGTTGCTACAATGTGTCCTTATGATGATGAAAGCTATAAGAGAATAGAAAAGCATCAGGAAATGAGAAGGGGCAAAGGCTTTGAAACAATAGAATGTTACAGTAATATTGGACAAATTAATGCAAATAAAAAGGATGTAATACTTATTGAGTGTTTGTCTAATTTACTTGCAAATGAAATGTATGCTGATAAAGGAAAAATAAAGGGTGAAGACTTATTACATAAGGCTGCAAATGAAATTGTAAGACCAATAGTTGAGCTTGAAAAAAGGGTTGGCTGTGTTGTTGTAGTTACTAATGAAGTATTTTCAGACGGTTTTGTCTATGACAGTGAAACTCAAAAATATACAGAGCTTTTGGGATATATAAACAGAGAGCTTTCAAAGTTTGCTAAGGCTGTAACAGAGGTTGTATGCTCAATACCTGTATGTGTTAAGGGGGAATTGCTTTGTTAAAATCATTAATTATTGCTTTTTCAACTTATTCAAAAATTCCAATGCCGAGAATAGAATGGAATGAAAAAAGTATGAAATACAGTATGTGTTTTTTTCCTTTTGTGGGTGCAGTTATTGGTTTATTAAGCGTATTTTGTATGTGGCTTATGAATAAATTGGGCTTTGGCAGTATTGCCATAGCAGCAGTACTTACTGTACTTCCAGTTATTATAAATGGCGGAATACATATGGACGGATTTCTTGACACTATGGATGCTTTAAGCTCATGGAAAACACAAGAGGAAAGACTTAATATTCTTAAGGACCCTCATATGGGTGCGTTTGCATGTATTTACGGAATTATATATATGCTTATTGTATTTGGATTGTTTAGTGAGTTAAGCGAAAGGGAAATTTTATATGTTGCTTTTGGATATGTATATTCCAGAATATTAAGCAGTATTTCTGTTGTTACATTTAAAAAGGCTAAAAAAGATGGTATGGTTGCAGCTACAGCAGGTGCGGCAGAGAAAAATGTTAAATGGATATTAATAGGAGAGCTTATATTATTGGCTGTTTTAATGCTTTATTATAACTTATTAATGGGTGTTGTATGCCTTGCAGCGGGGGCATTAAGCTTTATATATTACAGGTTTATCTCCTACAGGTATTTTAGCGGAATTACCGGGGATTTGGCAGGATTTTTTTTACAGATATGTGAGCTTGCAATATTGTTTGCAGTTGTAATAATGGCAAAGCTAATAGCTTAGGAGGATATATGATATTAATTGTTGGCGGAGCTTTTCAGGGAAAAACCGAATATGCTAAGATAAACTTTGGTGATGGTTATACAATAGTAAATCATTACAATTTAAGAGTAAGGAAACAGCTTGAAAAAGGGTTAAACCCTATTGAGGAAGCAAAAAAATTTACAGATAAAAATATGGTTATTGTCAGCGATGAAATAGGTTATGGACTTGTGCCTGTTGATGCCTTTGAAAGAGAATACCGTGAAATAAACGGCAGAGTAAACTGTTTTTTTGCAGAGAAAGCAGAACAGGTTATAAGAGTAGTTTGTGGAATAGGGACAAGGATAAAATGAAGATATATTTTATAAGACATGGAGAAACAAAGGGAAACAGGGAGCACAGATATGTTGGTAGTACAGACGAAAGTATTTTAAAGGAGTCGGTTAGTGTACTTAAAAATAAAAAAATGCCTGAAGTCAGTAAGGTTTATGTAAGTCCCATGAAGAGGTGCATTGAAACTGCAAATATTCTTTATCCTGAAAATAAATATATTATTGCCGAGGATTTGAGAGAATGTAATTTTGGTGACTTTGAATACTGTAATTATGAGGAGCTTAATGGTAATAAAAATTATCAGCTTTTTATAAATTCTTTGGGAGAGTGTGGTTTTCCTAATGGTGAAAGTAAGTCTGATTTTCAGAAAAGATGTGCAAGTGAATTTGAAAAAATAGTTTTGTCAGAAAGTCAGGATATTGCTCTTGTTGTTCATGGGGGTACAATAATGGCAATATTGGATAAGTACTCATATCCTCACAGAGATTATTATAACTGGCAGTGTAAAAACGGAGAAGGATTTTCTGCAAATGTTAATGGGTCTTATTTGACTGATATAAAGGAAATTTGAGTAATATGGCAGAAAGAATTATTGTTTTGTGTATAGGATTTATTTTGGATATTATAATAGGCGACCCTTATTGGCTGTGGCATCCTGTGAGGGGAATAGGCAAAGTAATAGAATGGGCTGAAAAAATTCTTGTAAAGGTATTTAAGCTGAGAGAGGGCAGAGAAGAGGATAGGAGAAAAAAGCTTGTTGCAGGAGTAATTATGGTAATAGCTGTAATTTTTGTGTCTGTTGCGGTACCGTTTGTTATATTGCTCTTTGCTGATAAAGTCAATACATATTTAAGATTAGCTTTGGAATGTATTATGTGTTATGAAATGCTTGCAATGAAATCCCTTAAAACCGAAAGTATGAAGGTGTATAATGCCTTAAAATGGGGCAGCGTTGAAAAGGCAAGAGCCGCCGTATCAATGATAGTAGGCAGAGATACAAAAAAGCTTGATGAAGAGGGAATAATTAAAGCTGCGGTTGAAACTGTGGCAGAAAACACATCAGATGGTGTAATTGCACCGCTTATTTATATGATGCTTTTTGGACCTTTAGGGGGATTTTTTTACAAGGCTGTAAACACAATGGATTCTATGGTTGGATATAAAAATGACAAATATTATTATTTTGGCAGAGCTGCTGCTAAAGCAGATGATATTTTGAATTATATACCTTCAAGGATATCTGCCCTGTTTATGATAATTGCAGCTTTTATTTTAAAAATGGATTATAAAAATGCCCTTTATATTTTTAAAAGGGACAGGTATAATCACGCAAGCCCTAATTCGGCACAGACAGAGGCCGTATGTGCAGGAGCTTTATCTGTTCAGCTTGCAGGAGATGCTTATTATTTTGGTCAGCTTTACAAAAAGCCAACTATAGGAGATTATAAAAGAAGTGTTGAAGCTGAGGATATAAAAAGAGCAAATTATTTATTATATTGTACTTCATTTATTACATTGTTATTTGGCGTATTGTTGATGATTATTATTTTGATTATGAGAGTGTGAGTATATATGAGTTATTTACATGGTGGAGATATTTACAGAAACAGTGTGGAATACGATTTTTCCGTTAATATAAATCCTCTGGGTATGCCAAAGGAAAGTATTAAAGCAGCACAAGAGGGGATTATTTTTTCCGACCGTTATCCTGATTATAGAGGTGAAAAGCTGTGCAATGCAATAGCCTGTAAGGAAGGAGTAAAGTTTGAACAGGTTATTTTAGGCAACGGTGCTGCTGAGATTATATATGCTTTGTGTTATGCCTTAAAACCCGTAAGGGGATTGCTTGCCGTTCCCTGTTTTCAGGAGTATGAGGAGGCAATTAAAAGAGCAGGCGGTATTGTTGATTTTTATGCACTTAGGGAAGAAGATAATTTCAGGCTTGGTGAGGATTTTATTGATTACATAACTAAGGATATTGATATAATTTTTATATGCAATCCAAATAATCCTACAGGAAATATTACTGATAAAAATTTGCTTGAAAAAATTGCTGTGAAATGCGAGTATACAAATACTTATTTATGCATCGATGAGTGTTTTTTGCCATTTTTATATAATGAAAAAGAAATTACTTTCAAAAACGGAATTGAGGAATTTCCTCATTTAATTGTTTTAAGAGCATTTACAAAAATATATGCAATGGCAGGTTTAAGGCTTGGTTATGCTTTATCGGCTAATAAGGAACTATTAAAAAATATGAGAAGTGCAATACAGCCATGGAATACGTCAATTCCTGCACAAATGGCAGGTATTAAGGCTTTAGAGGATAGTGAGTATATTAAAAAGACGTTAAGGCTTATAAGTGAGGAAAAGGAATATCTTATAAATGAGCTGTCAAAGGGCTTGGCGGATAAGATATATTATTCTGCTGCTAATTATATTTTTTTTAAGGCAGAAAGAAATTTAAAGGAGCTTTTACTTAAACAGAAAATATTAATACGCTCTTGTGGAAATTACAGAAATCTGACTGATGATTTTTACAGAATCGGTATAAGAACTCACAGTGAAAATATGGAGCTTATTAAAAGGTGGAAGGCTTGTAAGGAGGTTTAAAATATGGCAAAACCTATAATGATTCAGGGAACAATGTCTAATGTAGGCAAAAGCCTTATTGTGACAGGGTTATGCAGAATTTTTAAGCAGGACGGATACAGGGTTGCCCCTTTTAAATCTCAGAATATGGCATTAAACTCCTTTATTACAAATGAAAATCTTGAAATGGGCAGGGCACAGGTGGTACAGGCTGAGGCTTGCGGTATTGAGCCTTCCGTATGTATGAATCCTATACTTTTAAAGCCTGTTACGGATATGGGCTCTCAGGTTATAATTAATGGTGAAGTAGTAGGCAATATGAGGGCAATGGATTACTTTAAGAGAAAAAAAGAGTATATTCCTGTTATAGAAGGTGCTTACAAAAAGCTTGATGATGAATATGATATTGTTGTAATAGAGGGCGCAGGAAGTCCTGCTGAAATTAATTTAAAGCAGGACGATATTGTAAATATGGGTATGGCAAGTATTGCAGATTCACCTGTGCTTTTGGTAGGTGATATTGACAGAGGCGGTGTATTTGCTCAGCTTATAGGCACTGTGGAGCTTCTTGAAAAGGATGAGCAGGCAAGAATTAAGGGACTTATAATTAATAAGTTTAGAGGGGATAAAAAAATACTGGAACCGGGACTTAAAATGATTACCGAACGCTGCGGAAAGGAAGTAATTGGTGTTGTTCCTTATATGGAGGTTGATATTGAGGAGGAGGATTCACTTGCTGAAAGTCTTAGCAGAAATGAAGCAAGAGGATTAATTGACATTGCAGTTATTAAGCTGCCTAAAATATCTAATTTTACGGATTTTCAGGCTTTGGAATTAAATTCTCCTGTTTCTGTGCGGTATGTGGAAAATTTGGCTGAGCTTAAAAACCCTGATGTAATTATACTTCCCGGAACTAAGAATACAATGAAGGATATGAAGTGGCTAAGGGAATGTGGACTTGAGGCAGCAATATTAAAATTACATAAAAAGGGTACAATAATATTTGGCATCTGCGGAGGCTATCAGATGCTTGGTGAAAAAATAGAGGATGTATATGGAGTGGAAGGAATAGGAACTATGAGAGGTCTGGGGCTTCTTCCTATGATAACCTATTTTGAGCCTGAAAAAACAAGAACAAGAACAAAAGGATATACTGAAAAGTTAGAAGGAATGTTTAAGGCTTTATCGGGTAAAAAAATACGGGGTTATGAAATTCATATGGGAAAATCTATATTGCAAAATGATGAGGTATATAATTTTGCAAAGCTTGAGGGAAAATACGACGGCTGTTGTTTAGGTAATGTAATAGGAACTTATATTCATGGCATTTTTGATGAAGAAGATTTTCGCTCTGCCTTTGTTAAGCTTGTATGTGACAGAAAAGGCATTGAGTACAGTAATATTGATAAAATTTCATACAAAGAATATAAGGAAAAGCAATACGATAAGCTGGCTGATATATTAAGGGAAAGCATTGATATGGACATTATTTATAAAATAATTAGAGAGGGTGTTTAATATTATTCAGATTTATTGCGGGGACGGAAAAGGAAAAACTACTGCGGCTGTCGGCTTGGCAATTCGTGGTGCAGGCAATGATTTTAATGTGGCTTTTGCCCAGTTTTTAAAGGATGACAGCTCAGGAGAAATAAGTATTTTAAGAAAAATACCTCAAATCAGAATGTTTCATACAAATAATTTTTATGGCTTTGTTAAATATATGAATGATGAACAGAAGGCTGAAATGAAGGCTGAATATGCCGATATTATTAAGAGAGTCGAAAGAGAAATTAAAGAAAATACAATAGTTGTACTTGACGAGGTTATTCATGCCTGTAATTTTGGACTTTTGGAGGAAAAAACACTTTGTGAGTTTTTGGATAAATATTCTCAAAGAGCTGAAATAGTGCTTACGGGAAGAAATCCGTCAAAGGAGCTTATAAAAAGGGCTGATTATATTTCTGAAATTAAGAAGGTAAGGCATCCTTATGACAAAGGCATAGAAGCAAGGAAAGGAATTGAGTTATGATTGATGAATATAAGGTAAGACTTGAAAGAGTGTTGCCGGGAGATATAGAAAAAAGAAGCTTTGAAATAATTGGTGATGAGCTTGGAGATACCATATTGGATCCTATGCAGGAGCCTGTTATAAAAAGGGTAATACACACTACTGCGGATTTTGAATATGTTAAAAATTTGTGTTTTTCTGAAAATGCAGTTTATAATTTTCAAAAAGCAATTAAAGAAGGTGCCTGTATTATAACTGATACTCAAATGGCAAGATCAGGTATTAATAAAAAGGAACTTGAAAAATATGGCGGTCAGGTTTACTGCTTTATGAGTGATGAGGATGTGGCAAAAAGAGCAAAGGAAAATAAAAGTACAAGAGCTGTTGCAAGTATGGATAAAGCGGCCGAATTAAACGGGGATATAATTTTTGCTATTGGTAATGCTCCTACTGCTCTTGTAAGGCTTTATGAATTAATAAAGGAAAAAAGAATTAAGCCTAAAGGCATAATTGGCGTACCTGTTGGCTTTGTAAATGTAGTGGAAGCTAAGGAACTGATTTTAGAGCTTGATTGCCCTTATATTGTGGCAAGAGGAAGAAAGGGCGGAAGTAATGTTGCTGCTGCTATATGTAATGCGCTTTTGTATTCCATGAGGGGAGATAATTAATATGAGTAAAAATAAAATAGCTGTTTTATTTGCTGTTTTAGCGGCAGCACTTTATGCAATAAATGTTCCTTTATCTAAAATATTGCTTGATTATGTTGAGCCTGCAATGATGGCAGCCTTTTTGTATCTGGGGGCAGGTATAGGGTTAATTATGTATAGTTTTGTATGTAAGATTACAGGAAAAAAATCAATAAAAGAGCTATTGACAATAAAAGAATTGCCATATACAATAGCAATGGTTGTACTTGATATAGCTGCACCTATTTTGCTTATGTATGGTATATTAAATACAACCTCAGCAAATGTTTCACTTTTAAATAATTTTGAAATTGTTGCAACATCATTGATTGCTCTGGTATTTTTTAAGGAGATTATTTCAAGGAGATTGTGGTTTGCAATTATTTTAGTAACTGTTGCAAGTATAATTCTTGGTTATGAAGGAACAGACAGCTTTATTTTTAACAAAGGCTCATTACTGGTATTAGGTGCCTGTATATGCTGGGGTATGGAAAACAATTGTACTAAAATGCTAAGCTCTAAAAGCTCTGTTGAAATTGTTACAATTAAGGGCTGCTTTTCAGGTTTGGGAAGTCTTATTATTGCATTTATTGCAGGAGAAAGTTTACCTGAAGTTAAATGGATATTTGTTGTTCTTGTTTTAGGCTTTGTTGCCTATGGACTTAGTATTAATTTTTATATTTTGGCACAAAAGGAGCTTGGAGCTGCTAAAACAAGTGCCTTTTATTCAATTTCACCGTTTCTTGGTGTTGCATTTGGTTTATTGCTCTTAGGGGAAAGACCTGATATTAAGTTTTATGCGGCACTCTTTATTATGGTAATAAGTGCAATACTTATGGTTAAAGATACAGTTACATTACAGCATATTCATAGTCATATACATACCCATACTCATGAACACAGACATGGAGATATTGTACATAGTCATGAACATAGTCATGTACATTCACATTTTCATATTCATGAAGGCAATGAAGATATACATAGCCATAAACATAATGATTTGACAAATCACAGCCATTCTCATAGTATGGAAATTTAATTTGAGGTTTTTTAATAAAGACGAAATTTATATTTCAGTGATAATTCATATAATAAAGAGCATTGATTGAAAAATGAGCATATTTATGATATTATTATTTTAATAAAGATGTAAGTAAATATTAAATTAAACAAAGAGGTTTTAATTATGAAGTTTTTTATTTATTGTTTCAGGGAATTTGATGAAAAGGAATACTTTGATGAGTTTGCAAAAAAATATAATGTAGAGTATGATTATTCGTCTGAATACCCCAGTTACGAAAATGCAGAATTGGCACGAGGATATGATGCGGTCAGCTTTACACCATGTCCTATTGACAAGGTAATGATTGACAGATTTAAAAGCCTTGGAGTAAGATATTTTTCTACCCGTTCCATAGGATTTGACCATATTGATCTTGAATATGCAAAGTCTATGGGAATAGGTGTATCAAATGTAAACTATCCTCCTGATACTGTTGCAGATTATTCTGTTATGTTAATGATGATGTGCTGTAAGAAAATGGGACATATTTTAAAAAGGTCAGAGGTACAGGATTATACTTTAATGGGTAAAATCGGAAAGAATTTAAAGGATTGTGTTGTTGGAATTGTGGGAACCGGTCACATTGGACAAGCTGTTATAAAAAGATTGGTAGGTTTTGGATGCAAAATACTTGCCTATGACCCTTATGAAAATGATGAAATCAAAAATGTGGCAGAGTATGTGGATTTTGATACACTTTTAAAATGCAGTGATATTATAACACTTCATACTCCCGGTTCCGATGAAAATCATCATTTACTGAATAAAGATGCCTTTGAAAAAATGAAAAAGGGAGTTATTATAATAAATACAGCAAGAGGCAGACTTATAGATACGGATGCATTTATTAATGCCATTGAAAGCGGCAGGATTGATAGTGCTGCATTAGATGTACTTGAGGATGAAACAGGACTTTATTATGCAAACAGAATGGGGGATTGCATTGTAAACAGACAAATGGCTGTTTTAAGATCATTTCCAAATGTAATTCTTACGCCTCATACGGCTTTTTATTCAAGAGAAGTTGTGTCTAATATGGCTGAAAAGACGATTAAGTGCGTTCTTGATATGGAAAACGGTATTGAAAATGCAAATATAATTATAAAACCTGAAGCATAGTTAAGCCAATAGTTAACATAGGGAAAGCTGTCCGCTATATTGTGTAGTGGACAGCTTAACTTTCTTAACAGCATAATCATTTATTAGAAATCTTGAAAACAGAAGAACAAAAAATTTAAATATGCCTATAATTAAGTATTTTTGTACAGAGCATAAAATAAATATTGACCGGATTTTAAAAATGAAGGGGATATGTTTAAAGAAACATCAATTATTGATAAATTAGTGAAAGAATATAGTTTTTCATACATAGAAGAAGCTATGTTAAGAAATCATATAAAGCTTTCCAAGGAAGAAAGGTTTTTATTAAATATTTTGTGAGTTTATCAAGTGCTAAAAATTAAATTGGTGTTTGGAATAAAATTTCAGTCAATGAATATTTTAATTGTATATGCACTTTATTTTTTTTGAGTATTATTTAATGTGACCGCAAAATTATTTTAATTCTGATAACAATTTGGCAGGAGAAGAAAGCACTGCATTAATATAAAGGGCATTAAAACCTGAGCTTAGGAAGGTGGCATCTATGACGAACAACTCTTTTAGTACATTAGTTAAGGGAGAAAGAGGAGAAAGGACTGTTAAAAATTTTATAAAAACAGCTTTTGAGCCTGTAGGAAAAGTAATGTATATTTATGGCGGGGGTTGGAATGAGACTGATGATGGGGCAGGTAAAGAAACTATGACTTTAGGTCTTTCTCAAAGTTGGATTGATTTCACAAATAAGCAGAGCAGCAGCTATAATTATAAAAATTATGATTATAAGAAAAATGTAAATGTAATACATAAGGGACTTGACTGTTCAGGATATGTGGGATGGGTTATTTATAATGTTTTAAATGATGGTATGGGTTATGTAACTAATTCCTATAAAGTAGATGATATGCTTTTTGAAATGGGATATGGAACTATTACTTTAAAGGAAAATGTAACAGAGATAAGTGCCGGAGATATTATGTGCAGCGGCTGCAATGACTGTAAGCATATATTTATTTCATTAGGCAAGTGTAGTGACGGCAGTATGCTTCTTTTGCATTCCAGTCCTCCTGGAGTTCAGCTTAGCGGTACATATACTCCAGACGGCAGTAAAAATTCTGAGGCAGTGAAGCTTGCAACTGAATATATGAAAAAATACTATCCTGAGTGGTATAATAAGTATCCTGAAAATTGCAGAAATACATCATATCTGACTCATTATGATAAATTTGAATGGTCAATATTAAGTGATAATGAGGGATATAGAAATATGTCTCCTGAGGAAATATTGAAGGATATTTTTTTAGGAGAACAGTAAACAAAATATTTTTTAGCCGATTGATTTTGAACGAAACTGAGTTGAATATCATATTATATTATATTATATAACATTTTGATATAATAAATTTACAAAGGGGTGATAAATATGCAGATAAAATATTCTGTATTAGAAACTCCAAAAGTTGAAAGAGAAAAAATTGCTAATGATTATTTAGGAATTTCGGCTTTAGATGCTGATGAACCTATAAAAGAAACAAAAGCACTTGTCATTATGTTTTGGGAAATATGAAAATATCTGATATACCTTAAATAACTATAAATATATATAAGGCAGCAAATGCTTGATGGATTATGAAAATAAAAGATAATTATTAAACTAATATGGCTTAAAATTTGTTACGGATAAATGGGAGCATCAATCTATTAATTTTAATGTTAATAGATTGGTGCTCTTTTATTGTAATAAAGTGGACAACTTCATCATATATACTAATTGAGGTGGTACAAATGAAAGTATATGATATGTGTAACAAATATTTATGTGATAACGTAAGAAGAGCTGTAATTAGCCGAAATCTTGATTTAGCTGAGGAAATAAGGCTGAGACTGGGGAAGTCCTTGAGAATAAAGTATAGCGACAGTGAAGAAAGACTTTCATACATAGTTAGTAAAGAGGATATTGAAAATATTTACGGCAGGCTCACACAATATTCTCCCTATGCTTTTAAAGAGGAAATTAATTCAGGCTATATTACTGTTGAGGGCGGCTACAGAATCGGTATAACCGGAACTGTTTTGGAAGAGCAGGGGATTGTAAACAACATAAAAAATATAAGCGGTATGAATATTAGAATAGCAAGAGAAATAAAGGGATGCTGCAAGTATGTTATAGACTATATTAAAGGTAATACTCTCATAGTTTCGCCGCCGGGAGTTGGAAAAACAACTCTCTTGAGGGATCTTGTGAGATTATGGAGCAATGAAGGAAAGAACATTTGTGTTATTGATGAAAGAAATGAAATAAGCGGTACATATATGGGTATAAGTCAGCTTGACTTGGGAGAAAGGACAGATGTTATTGTAAATGTAAGCAAATCCAAAGGTTTTGAAATGGCTTTAAGAGCAATGGCTCCGGATGTTATAGCTGTTGATGAAATAGGAGGACAGGCTGATATTGAATCAATAAACAGAGCAATGAATTGCGGTGTGACAATATTGTGTACTCTACATTCCTATAATGCTGAGGATATGATTATAAAAAGGGGAATTTCAGATTTAGTTAAAGCAAAGGTTTTCGATACATATATTTTTATGCATAAGGGGCCGAATAAAAAGAGGATAGAAAAAATATGCAATAAGGAGTTGAATATTATATGGCAGGAAAATTATTAGGTTCTTTATTAGTACTGGCTGCCTGCTTTTCTATGGGTTACAGGTTATCCATAAGAGAAAAGCTAAGGCTTGATGAGCTTTTATATTTTAAATCGTCTGTTATTAAAATTATATCAGAGCTTGAACATAACAGAGCAACATTTTGTGAGGCTGTAAGCATAGCTGTTAATATTGAAGAAAATGATATATTTGCCTCGATTTATAATGCAGTGAAGAATAATAATTCAATTAAAACTGCCTGGAAATATGCTTTTGAAGAAAATGCAGATAACTGTTATATGACAGCAGAGGATATAGACAGGCTTTCGGCAATTGGAGCCGGTTTTAACAGCAGTGATATTGAATTGCAGAAAAAATATGTGAATAATGCTGTTGAGTATATAAATTCTCAGGAAAATATAATTAATCAAAGACTTGAAAAGGACAAAAAGGTATATAGAAGTGTAAGTATAACAGTCGGATTATTCATTGTTCTTCTTTTGGTATAGGAGGATGGTTGTTAAATGGATATAAATATTGTTTTTAAAATAGCGGCAGTTGGAATATTGGTTTCTGTGATGAATCAGGTGCTTTCAAGAGCAGGCAGAGATGAACAGGCAATGCTTACAACATTAGCAGGACTTGTAGTGGTTCTCTATTGGATAATTCAGTATATAAGTGATTTATTCAGTGAGGTTCAAACCCTGTTCAGATTGTAGGTGAGAGTATGAATGTTATAAAAATTGGTATAATCGGTTTAATTGGAGCCATACTTGCAACAACATTAAAAAATGATAAGGGATATGGTTTTTTTGTGTCAATAGCTACAGGTATTGTACTTTTGTTTTTACTTATTCCTGCTTTGTCTGATATTTTTGATAACTTTGTTTATCTGGGTCAGGATATTGGAATAAACAGTCAGTATGTTACGGTTATGATTAAGGCATTGGGAATAGCCTATGTATCGATGTTTTCATCACAAATATGCAGAGATTTCGGTCAGAACAGCATAGCTGATAAAATTGAACTGGGAGGAAAGGTTATTATTTTATTAAATGCAATGACGGTAATAAATGAACTTATTGAGGAAATGCTGGGGTTTATAGTGTGAAAAAAATATTATTAATTATTATATTTACAATTATTTTAAGCAGCAATGCCAATGGAGAAGAACTTATAGAAGAATTTAATTTTAGAAATTTAGAGGAGGCTGTAGACGAAAAAACAGATTTATCATTTAATGATATGCTAAAGGATTTAATGGATGGAAAAAGTATTGTTGATACCATAAAATATAAGATTATTAATATGTGTAAAAATCAGCTTTTTTATAATAACACTTACATAAAGGCTATCATTGTTATAAGTATTTTATCAGCTGTTATAAATATTGCTGCCGCAGATATTAAGGATAAATCAGTTGCCGAGCTGCTTGGCTTAATAGGACAGATTATGATAATTGGCATTGCTACAGTGTCATTTAAAAATTCCATAGAGCTTTTAACAAATTCAGTTGAGGATATTACAGATATTGTAAACAGCGCTGTACCATTTATAGTTATGCTGCTCACTGCGGCAGGAAATGCAGCGGCTATCGGAGGCGGAGGAATAATTGCAGCAGGTACAAGTATAATGGGGAGTGGAATAAAGATTTTGCTTGTACCTGTTCTTGTTATTGCAACTCTGTTGAGGATTTTAAATATTTTGTCAAAGAAACAACTTTTGGACAAGATGTCTGATTTATTTATGACAGGAACAAGGCTTGGTTTAAAAATATGTGCATATATATTTGTGTTTTTAATAACGCTTGAAAAGATAAGCGGAGGAGCCATAAATAAGGGTGTTGGAGGCTCATTTAAATCTGTCATTAAAATGGTGCCCGTTGTAGGTGATGTAGTGGGCGGAGTAAGTGATATTGCTCTAAATACAATAGGAGCAATAAGCAATGGAGCAGGATTGCTGCTGGTGATGGTTATAATTATTGTAACGCTTATACCACTTATTGAAATTGGTATTGTTGCTTTTATGTTTAAGCTTATTGCGGCAGTACTTGAACCTATATGTGATAAGCAGACTATTGAAATAATAGATGCAATGGGAGAAGGTAATTTTATGATTTTGTCGGCACTATTCATAATAAGTGCAATGTTTGTTATGGCATGTGCAATTATAATGTGCGGGGTGATGTAAATGGATTTAATAAAAGGGTATGCGGAAAAAATTGCAGTATTTGTTATTATATCTGCTTATATAGATTTAATACTGCCCAATAACAGTTACAGGAAATATATAAGGTTAATAATTGGTGCAATGCTTATAGGTATTGTTATTGAGCCGATTTCTTTATTTCTGAAGAGGTGAATAAATGAATTTAAGTAAATTGGTAACGGACAAAAAGAGTATGTATTTTATTATATGTATACTTGTTGTTGGTGTTATGCTGCTGATGGGAAGTAACGGTGAGATTAAAAACACATCAAAGGCTGAAAACACCTCAGCGGTTAATATTAACAGAGAGCTTGAAAAAATTCTGTCTAAGGTAGAGGGTGCAGGCAGAGTTAAGGTACTTATCAATTATAATCAGTCAGGTGAAAAAATACTTGCTTATGATATGGAAAGCAATATAAATGAAAAGGAGAGTGGTAAGGAAAATAATTCAAAAAGTGAGGTGGTTTACGACGGAAATAAGATGCCTGTCATTTTAAAGGAATATATGCCTAAGGTTGAAGGTGTAATTATTGTTGCACAGGGAGGAAATGCCGAAAATGTAAAAAAACAATTAATTGCAGGAACTGTGGCATTATTGGGCATTGACGAGCATAAAATAGAAGTACTAAAAATGAAATAGGAGGTTATTATGTCTATTAAAAAAAATCATGTTATTATTACTGCCCTAGTAGTTATGATTGCAGCAGCAGGTTATCTTAACTACATAGATTCAGCTCCAGGCAGTGTCAGTGAGGTTATGCTTACTGATGAGGGAGATTTGGCCGCTGTACCTGATGAGGTTGCTGTTAATGATGAAAATCCTGAAATATTAGGTGAAGAGGCAGCATTAGAGACTACATCACAGGCTTCTGAGGGAACAAGTAAGGAAGCTGCAAATCCTGATGCCGGTACTGCGGTGTTTGTAAATTCTTCTAATGATTCATCTTACTTTGTTCAGGCAAAGCTTGAAAGAGAGCAGTCAAGAAATAAACAAAAGGATATGTTAAATGAAATGCTTAACAATGAAAACATTGACGGAGAAAAGAAAAATGAGGTTACCACTGCTATGCTTCAAATTCAACAGAGAATAGAAAAAGAAACTGCTGCTGAATCTATGATTGAAGCAAAGGGGTTTAATGAGGTCTATGTAAGAATTGATGAAGACACTGTTGATGTAGTTGTTGATAAGGCGGAATTAACTGATGCCGAAATAGCTCAGATTGAAGATATTGTAAAGAGAAAAACCGGTGTAAGTGCAGACAAAATAAGAATTACACCATTAAAGAAATAGATTTTTTATTTAGTTCCTGTATTTGTATAGGGACTTTTAATACCATAAAAGTGCAAGTGTAAAACATTTCATTAGTGTTTTGACATTTGCACTTATTTTTTGTTTAGATGATAAATTATTAGAAGAAAAAGCTAATTTTTTGCTGAAATCAAAGTTCTGAATGTAAAAAATAATAAAACATTGCAAAAAAAAGATAATGTGTTATAATAAAAAGTAATAGACAGTTTTAAATGGGTGGTGTTTTTGTGGATAGCTTTAATAATATTGAGATAAGCTGTGATGTGATTAATACTATAATTAAAAAGGCTGCTTTGGAAACAGAGGGCGTTGCAGGTATAACTAATACAGGAAAATCTATTATAGGCACTATAAGCAAAAAATCAAAGGGAATAAACTTTACCATAAAGGATAATAAGATTAAGGTTGTTGTTGGTGTTGCCATATATTATGGATGTAAAATTAATGAAACTGCAGCTGTCCTGCAAAATAACGTGGCTGAACAAATTGAAACTATAACAGGTATGGAATGCGTTGGAGTTAATGTTGAAGTTACGGATATAATTATTAATGAAAATTCAGAGATTGGCGAAGGTGAATAGTTATGAGCAGAAGAAATGCAAGAAAACATATTTTTAATTTGGTTTTTCAGACTGAATTTAATGCAGATACTGATGTAAAAGAAAGCATTGATACTTATACTGAAGAGTATGAAGGCTTTAAAAAGGATGAAAGTGATTTTATATCAAGGGAATACCGAGGAATATTGGCTAATATTGAAAGCATAAATTCATATATTGATAAATTTGCTGTTGGCTGGAGTATATCCAGACTTGCTAAAACAGATCTTGCAATATTGAGAATGGGTGTTTATGAAATTATATTTGATGAAGAAATTCCGGATGCTGTTGCCGTTAACGAGGCAGTTGAGCTTGCTAAGGTGTTTAGCGGTGATAAGGCTCCTGCTTTTATTAATGCAGTATTATTGAAAATTGTTAAAAGCAAGGATGTTGAATAAGTATGAAGGTTTATACTGTATCACAGATAAACAATTATATTAAGAAAATACTTGAAAATGATATATTTCTTACAGATTTATATATTGAGGCTGAGATTTCAAATTTTAAGGCTCACAGCAGCGGACATTTGTATTTTACATTAAAGGACAATGGGGCTGCAATTAATACTGTTATGTTCAGAAGTAATGCAGAAAAGCTTAAATTTATGCCTGAAAGCGGTATGAAAGTTGTGGCAAGAGGCTATATTTCTTTATATGAAAAAACCGGACAATATCAGCTTTATGTAACAGGCATGGAGCCTGCGGGTATTGGTGCCCTGTATATGGCTTATGAACAGCTTAGATCAAGACTTGAAAGGACCGGAGTATTTGATGCTAAGTACAAAAAGCCTATACCTAAAATGCCTAAGACTGTTGCCGTAATTACTTCTCCTACAGGTGCTGCTGTCAGGGATATTATTAATGTTACAGGAAGAAGAAATCCTAATGTTGAAATTGTAATTGTTCCTGTTCTTGTACAGGGTGAAAATGCGGCTTCTGATATAGTAAGAGCTATTGAGACGGTAAACCGTTGGGGCAAGGCGGATACAATAATTGTAGGAAGAGGCGGTGGCTCTATTGAGGATTTATGGGCATTTAATGAAGAAATTGTTGCAAGGGCAATATTTAACTCGGAAATTCCGATAATATCCGCAGTGGGTCATGAAACAGATTTTACAATAGCTGATTTTATATCGGATATGAGAGCACCAACTCCATCTGCTGCTGCTGAAATTGCAGTGCCTGAGGGAAATGCAATTAATGACAGGGTGGTAAATCTTTATAACAGAATTTCAAAGAATATTGAAAACAGGATGGGAGAAAATCTGAACAGGTACAGATATTGTGTGAACAGCTATGGATTAAAGAATTTCTGTAATATGGTATTTGATAATCAGATTTATGTTTCAGAGCTGTATGGCAAAATACATGATAAGTTAAATAATGATATAAGTAAAAAAAGGCTTATGCTTAAAAATTGTTTTGATAATATTGAAAATAAGTCACCGTTGAATATTCTCAGAAGAGGATATTCGTTGGTGTATGACGAAAAAGGAAAAATTCTGGATAATACAGATAACGTAAAAACAGGTGACGAAATAAATATCAGGCTTAATAAGGGAAATATTAAAGCTAGAGTGACTGAGGCAGGTGAATGATTTGGCAAGGAAAAAAAGTTTTGAAGAAGCTTTAAACAGACTGGAGGAAATTGCTGAACAGATGGAGAATAATGAAACCGGTCTTGAAAATTCTGTTAAGCTTTACAAAGAGGGTGTGGAACTGTCTGTTTATTGTTCAGAAATTTTAAATAAAGCTGAACAACAGGTAATGGAGCTTAGAGAAAGTGCAGACGGAGTATTTAGTAAGAGAAATTTTGATATGGGAGAAGAGTAATGGAATTTAAAAATAAGCTTAATGAAAGAATTGAATTAATAGACAGGGCTTTGGAAAATTATCTTAAGCCTAAATATCCGGAAAGATTATATGAGGCTATGAGTTATAGTGTTTTTGCAGGCGGCAAGAGATTGCGTCCCGTACTTTTATTATCTGCCTGCGAGGCTGTAGGAGGCAATGTTGATGAGGCTGTGCCCTTTGCCTGTGCTTTGGAAATGATTCATACGTATTCTTTAATTCATGATGATTTGCCGGCAATGGACAATGATGATTTCAGAAGAGGCAAGCCAACATGCCATAAGCAGTTTGATGAGGCTTTGGCCATTTTAGCGGGTGATGGACTTCTTACCTATGCCTTTGAGGTTATGCTTGAAGCTGTATGTGCCAAAAAGAACATAGCCCTTGCTAATGCTGCAAAGCTTATTGCTAATTACAGCGGAAGTGAAGGTATGCTGGTTGGTCAGGTTGTGGATGTGGAATCTGAGGGAAAGAAAATTGATGATAAGACTCTTATGTATATTCATGATAACAAAACAGGAGGACTGATTAAGGCTGCATTGATGGCAGGAGCTATTATTGGCGGTGCACATGGTGATATTGTAAGAAATTTTGAAAAAATAGGTTATAATATGGGTATTGCATTTCAGATTAAGGATGACATTCTTGATGTTACAAGCACAACTGAGGTACTTGGTAAGCCTGTTTTAAGTGATGTAAAAAATGATAAGCAGACTTATGTATCTTTGCATGGTCTTGATAATGCACAGCAGGATTATGAAACTCTTTCAAACGGGGCTGTAAAGCTGATTAATGATATGGGTGATAAGGCTGAATTTTTGGCATGGTATGCTAAATCACTTATAAACAGAGAAAAATAGGATTGATAAAATATGTTATATATTCAGCAATTATTAAATAATAAAATAATTTTTATATCAATAATTTCATGGGCAGCTGCCCAGATTATTAAAATGATACTTGACCTTGTTGCTACAGGTAAGGTTGATTGGGAGCTTATGTTTGCTTCAGGAGGTATGCCGAGTTCACACAGCTCTTTTGTAAGTTCCCTGGCTATGGCTGTAGGATTGCAGGAGGGATTTGACTCTGCCTTGTTTGCCATAAGCTTTGTGTTGGCTATTGTGGTTATGTATGATGCTGCAGGAGTAAGAAGGGCGGCAGGCTCTCATGCGGTTATTATTAATAAATTGATGGATAGTCTGAATATTAAAATTGATGAAAAGCTTAAAGAGCTTATCGGACATACACCGATACAGGTAGGTGCAGGTGCAATTTTAGGTATAGTTATTGCAATAATATGCAATACACTGCTGAAGTAAAAGAGGGATTGAAGTGTATTTAGAAAAAATTAATTCTCCAGAGGATATAAAAAAATTAAGCATTGATAAGTTAGATATTCTTGCAGGCGAAATTAGAGAATTTCTTGTTAATTCAGTATCTCACACAGGAGGTCATCTGGCTTCTAATTTGGGTGTTGTTGATTTAACTATTGCAATGCATTATTGTTTTTGCTGTCCCAGAGATAAATTTGTGTGGGATGTAGGTCATCAGGCGTATACTCATAAGATACTTACAGGACGTAAGGATGAGTTTGACACACTTAGAAAGCTTGATGGTCTTAGCGGTTTTCCTAAAACCAATGAAAGTAAATATGATTCATTTAATACGGGGCATAGCTCAACATCAATAGCTGCTGCTATAGGCTTGGCAAAGGCAAGGGATTTAATGGGACATACTTACAATGTTGTATCTGTTATAGGTGATGGTGCAATGACCGGCGGTATGGCTTATGAAGCCCTTAATAATGTTGGAAGAGATCATACTAAGCTTATAATAGTTTTAAATGATAATCAAATGTCAATATCCGAAAATGTTGGTGCAATGAGTAAGTATTTAAGTGAACTTATTCTTACTCAGAAATATATGAATGCTAAATCAGGTTTACAGAAAAAATTGAAGAGTATGCCTGTTGGAGGTGAACAGCTTTATAATCTGCTTTATAAAAGTAAGGGTTCTTTAAAAAATGCAATTATGCCTGAAAACAGTATGTTTGAACATTTGGGCATAAAGTATGTAGGTCCTATAGACGGTCATGATGTTAAGCGTCTTATAAATGTTTTCAACAGAGCTAAAAAGCTTAATATACCTGTTTTAATTCATGTTATTACTAAAAAGGGTAAGGGATATGAGCCTGCTGAAATTATGCCGAGTGTATATCATGGTGTAGGTAAATTTGACGCTAAGGTTGGTGTTTTGCCAAATCATAGCAATAAGATAACATATTCCGAAGTGTTTGGTAAAAAAATGCTTGAAATAGCTGCAAGAAACGATAAAATATGTGCAATAACTGCTGCTATGCCTTTAGGCACCGGTTTAAACAAGTTTTCAAATCTTTATCCTAAGAGATTTTTTGATGTTGGTATTGCGGAAGAATATGCCGTTACATTTGCGGCAGGACTTGCTAAAGGTGGATTTATTCCTGTGTTCGCCGTATATTCTACATTTTTACAGAGAAGTTATGACCAGATAGTTCATGATGTATGTATTCAGAATTTACATGTTATATTTGCTATTGACAGAGCGGGTATTGTTGGAGATGATGGTGAAACTCATCAGGGTATATACGATATTTCTTACTTAGCCCATATACCGAATTTAACCGTAATGGCTCCTAAGAATAAAGTTGAATTTGAGGATATGCTTGAGTATGCGGTTACTTTAAATGGTCCTGTTGCCATAAGATATCCGAGGGGTAATGCTTCTGAAATAATGATAGCTGTTGAAAAACCTATTGAAAAGGGAAAAGCAGAATATATATATGAGGGTGAAAAAATTGCGCTTGTAAGTTACGGAGCAATGATGGATGAGGCTGCAGATGTTTACAGCTGTCTTATAGAGGAAGGCTATAATCCTACCCTTATAAATGCACGTTTTGCTTCTCCTATGGATACTGGTTTAATTTCAGATTTGGTAAAGAATTATAAATATATTTTTACAATGGAGGACAATATTTACTCAGGTGGCTTTGGTGCTCTTATGGCTCAAAGATTATGTGAGTTTGGTATTGAAGATAATGTGATTTACAATTTTGCATTTCCTGATATGTATATTGAACATGGTAACAGAGATTTGCTTTTTGACAGATATGGTATGTCTGCTGAAAAAATATTTAAAAAAATTATTCAAATAATTGGAGATAATATGAATGGCTGATTTCAGACTTGATATGTGTATAAGAGAAAAATTAAATATATCACGTCAAAAAGCTCAGGAGCTTATTCAAAACAACAGTGTAACAGTAAATGGTAAGGTTGTTAATAAGCCTTCACATAAAGTGTTATATAGTGATGAAGTAGTTGTTAATAATACTGAAAAAGTACTTAAATATGTGGGACGCGGAGGTTATAAGCTTGAAAAGGCTATTGATATTTTTAATATCAATGTTAAGGGTGTTTGTGTTGACATAGGTGCATCTACAGGCGGTTTTACTGATTGTATGCTGCAAAACGGCGCAGAAACTGTTTATGCAGTTGATGTGGGAAGTAATCAGCTTGCAGAAAAATTGAGAAATGACAAAAGAGTAATTTCAATGGAAAATACGGATATAAGAAATGCCGATATACCGAAAGCTGATTTTATTGGCTGCGATGTGTCATTTATATCATTAACTAAAATATTTCCGAGTGTGTTTAATATACTTAATGACAGAGGTTGCAGTGTTTTTTTGATTAAGCCTCAGTTTGAGGCAGGAAAAGAAAATATATCAAAAAATGGTATTGTTAAAAATCCTAAAATACACAAAAAGGTAATAAGGGATATAATTAATAATGCAGTTGAAGAAGGATTGTATATTAAGGCTCTTACTTATTCCCCCATACAGGGCGGTGATGGCAATATAGAATATCTTGTCTATATTGACAAGACGGATAATATTAATATTAAGCAGTCTGATATTGATAGAGTTGTTGAAAGTGCATTTGATGCTTTTAAAAACAGGTGATTTTATGAATAAAATAGGTTTTATAACTAATATTGATAAGGATCCGGAGCTTTTTCATACCAAAGAGCTTACACTTTGGTCTATAGAAAGAGGATGTGAGGTTTTACTTAATTCTGCTCTTTGCAGAAAAATCGGTATAGGAACACCGATGAACAGTACAGATGAAATTTATGAAAAGGCTGATTTTGTTGTTGTGCTTGGCGGTGACGGAACAATACTGAGAGTGGCAAGGCGTGCTGCCAAATACGAAACACCTATACTAGGTATTAATTTCGGAACATTGGGGTATTTAGCTGACGTTGAAAAGTCTGACGGAAAGATTGCTATTGAAAAGGTTCTAAATGGTAATTATAAGATTGAAAAAAGAATGATGCTTGAGGCATATATTGAAAGAGGCTGCGTCAGTCATGATACTCAACTGGCGTTAAATGAGGTATGTGTAAGCAATACAAGTTTTTCGCGTATGATATCTTTAAGTGTTGAGGTTAATGATGAGTATATAAATACTTTCAGGGCAGATGGTATAATTGTGTCAACCCCTACAGGTTCAACAGCTTATAATCTATCCGCAGGAGGACCTATACTTAATACCAATACAGAGCTTATGACAATTACTCATATTTGTCCTCATGCTTTGTATGCAAGACCTATAGTTGTATCAGGTGATGATGTGATTAAAATTAAAGCAGCAGGAGATTATAGTAATACTCAGGTTACATTTGACGGTCAGAATGGTGACAGAATAAAAAACGGTGATACGCTTGTAATCAGAAGGTCAAAGTATTGTACTGACATTATAAAAACAACAAATTTATCTTTTTTTGATATTTTGAGACGAAAAATGGTTGATGTAAGCATTTAACATTAAATTTACATTTATGGAGTTGAATATGAAAGTAAAAAGACAATCTAAAATTTTGGAAATAATTAAGGATAATGAGATTGATACACAGGAGGCTTTGGCGGAGATGCTGAATGCCGCAGGTTTTAATGTGACCCAGGCTACAGTATCAAGGGATATTAGAGAACTAAAGCTGACTAAGGTTTCTGTTGGTATGGGTAAGCAGAAATATACAGCTATTTCAAATGAGGATAATGAGATTGGGAAAAGATTAAAAAGGGTATTCAGAGATGGTGTAACAGCAATGGATTTTGCTCAAAATATTATTGTTATAAAAACTCTGACAGGTATGGCAATGGCTGTTGCCGCAGCTCTTGATGCAATGGATAATAGTGAGGTTATGGGTACTATAGCCGGTGATGACACTGTTTTTTGTGTTGTTAAAAATGAGGCGAAAGCTATAAGGCTTATTGAAAAGCTAAAGGTAAATATTAATAAAAATTAATTGCCTCACAGGAGGGTACTATGCTTGAAAAACTTTATGTAAATAATTTTGCATTGATTGATGAATTAGAAGTTGATTTCGGACCCGGATTAAATGTGCTAAGTGGTGAAACAGGTGCAGGTAAATCAATTATTATTGGTTCTCTTAACTTTGTACTTGGCGGAAAGGCTGATAAGGATATAATCAAAACCGGTTGTGATATGACCGAAGTTTCGGCTCTTGTGTCTGTTGATAATGATGATCTGAAAGCTGAACTTGAAAATTGTGATGTTGTTGTTGATGATGATAATTATGTTCTTATTAAGAGAACATTTAACAGAAATGGAAAGTCAATATGTAAAATAAACGGAAAGGCTGCTACTGTTTCCATGGTAAAGGAAATATCAGCTTTTTTAGTAGATATACACGGTCAGCATGATCATCAGTCACTTTTAAATCCCAAAAGTCATATTATAATGCTTGACAGACTTTGCGGAAGTAAGATTGATAATGAACTGGAAAAACTTGAAGTATTATATAAGGAATATAGGGATATATCTAAAAAGCTTAAGGAAATTGACATAAATGATAAGGATATTCAGGATAAGATTGAGCTTTATACATATCAGATAAATGAAATAAAATCGGCAAATTTGAAGGCAGGAGAAGATGAAAACCTTGCTGAAAGAAGGAATGTTCTTTTAAATAGCGTGAAACTTCAGGGATATGTAAATGATTGTTTGGATTTTTTATACAGAAATGAAAACTCTGCTATTGAAAGTTTGGGTAACGCTATAGATAATTTGGGAAGTATATCTGAAATTGATGAGAGTCAGAGAAAAATTTTGGAATCTTTAAATGATGCCTATTCAATAATTGAAGATGTTGTAAATTCCGTCAGATTGTATGAGGAAAGTATGGATAGCGATCCTAATGAGCTTGATGAGGTTGAGGAAAGATTGCAGACGATATATGAACTGAAAAATAAGTATGGAAATACCATTGAAAAAATACTGGCATATTTTGATAATGTTTCTGAAAAGCTTAATATAATTGAAAACAGCGAGGCTTTGGCTTTGGAATATTCAGAAAAAAAGAAAATGCTTGAACAGAAAATAAGAAAAATATGCAGCAATATTTCTGATATAAGAAAAAGCGTGGGTGAAGATGCGGAGAAAAAAATAATACGTATTCTTGAAGATTTAAGTATGGAAAATGCCTGCTTTAAGATAAATATAACCGAAAAAGAAGGATTTGACGAAAATGGATTTGATAATGTTGAATTTTTGATTTCAGCAAACAGAGGAGAAAAGTTAAAGCCTCTAAGCAAAATTGCATCAGGCGGCGAAATGAGCAGGGTTATGCTTGCACTTAAAAATGTGCTTGCAGATGTAGATAATATTGATACATTTGTGTTTGATGAAATTGATACAGGAATAAGCGGCAGGACTGCCCAGAAGGTTGCAGAAAAAATGCTTGCTGTGGCAAAAGGTCATCAAATACTTTGCATAACACATCTTCCGCAGATAGCTGCAATGGCTGATAATAACTATTTAATTGAAAAAAGCAGTGAAGGTGAAAGAACATTTACAAATATTGTTGAATTATTTGATGAAAAGGTGTATAATGAATTAGCTAGGCTTATTGGTGGTGCTGAAATAACTAAAGCAACCCTTGAGGCGGCAAAGGAAATGAAATTAATGGCTGACAAGTTAAAGGAGAATTGAAATGAAGAAAAAAATTGCAGTGATGTTAGTAGGGCTTATGTGTGTTTCAGCTACAGGTTGCAGCTTATCCGGAAATAAAGGTGTGGATTTAGAAGCTATCAATGCTGAGGATATTTTTACAAATGTGTCTGAGGATGCGGTTGTTGATGGTGCAACTGCTGCAGAGGCTTTTACAAATGCCCTAAATGATGTTGAATCAAGTGATAACATCACAATTAATGTGTCTAACAAAATTACTATGGGTGCTGAGGGTGACGATAGCTATCAGGATAGTGTAAATAAATCTGTAATAAAGCTTGCTAAGGAGGGTGACAATAAAGTTGGCAGTGTAGTTATAGATAATATCTATAAGTATGCAGGTGAAGCTGCAAGCGGAGAAGGAGCCGGTGCTCCATTGGAGGAAAAGAGCAAAATAACAGGTTACTATTCAGGTGAGTCATTGTACTTTACTACTAATGATGGTGACAAGGTTAAGGAAGATATGGCTTATGAGGATTTCTTGAGTGTTGTTAATACTTATACTATAAGTATATACAATGACTGTATTAGCAAAGCTGCATGTGTTGAGGGCAAGAATGATAAGACATACTATATTTCTTATGATCCTGCTAAGTTTGAAACTACTATGAATACTAATATGGAAGCTTCAGGACAGACTATGGCTGATGGAGAATCTATGAATGTTAAGTATGCAAATATTATTGCAAAGGTTGATAATGAAAATAAATTGTTAAGCTATGGTTTCTTAATAAATGCTGAATATGTTAATGATGATAGCAATATACCTTATAATTATTCTATTACTGCTGAATTTAGTAATATCGGCAATACTAAGGTGGATGTTGTAACTGATACAGACAGTTATATGACAGCTGAGGAGTATACTAAGAAGATGCAGGAAGAAGCTGCTTATGCAGCTGATGCTTCAATTGAAGGTGAGAGTGCCGTTGAATCAGAAAGCGGTGCTGAGGAAAGTACAAATTAATTTTATAAAAAATCTGGTAAAAAAAGTGTTGACAAAAGTATAAATCTGTGATAACATATTTCTTGTGTTCAGTGTTGGACACAGGAAATATTGTGCGCGATTAGCTCAGTTGGTAGAGCAGCTGACTCTTAATCAGAAGGTCCGGGGTTCGAGCCCCCGATCGCGCATTTTGTGAAGTTTACAAAGTAAATTTTACGTTATATGTTTAATTTAAAATGGTGTGCGCGATTAGCTCAGTTGGTAGAGCAGCTGACTCTTAATCAGAAGGTCCGGGGTTCGAGCCCCCGATCGCGCA
>ENA-UOJJ01000945-UOJJ01000945.1-human-gut-metagenome-genome-assembly--contig:-CS66-NODE-945-length-46274-cov-5.761137_pt1 | contig 46274 bp, 33 predicted proteins | sample MGYA00242343_ERZ723890 | MGnify/ENA metagenome assembly ERZ723890
TGTTCTTCAGTTTCCTCGGCAAAGTGTGGTATGTTGGCTGCTCGACATTTTTCCGTGCCTGGTGGGGGATTGTTTTTCTGATTCATCAGGTGTACAACAGGATGCGGAAGAAAGAAATGGGAGAGGATGAACACAGGATTCTCTTTCTGTTGCTTGCGTTTTTAGGTGCGCTTGCCATTAATTGTATCTATATGTCTTATTTTGGGCGTGTAGATACGCTGATTTACGGACGATATAGTGAATATGTATATATATTGATTCTTTTTGTAGGATTATATGCGATGATGCAGTCCCGTCATCGCGGAAAACTGTGTGCGCTTTTTTCTGTGGCGGCCATTCTTCTTACGTTCTGTGTGCGTGGTATTCTGGATTGGGCAGAGACGACAACGTTTATTTATTCTAACAATGTAGTTGGAATCTCAAAGCTGGCCGAATACTTTGGACTTCAGGTGGGAAATCGCTATTTTGAACTGTCGGTATGTGTAGGGACGATATTGGCGGCTCTTGTGCTGACACTGGTTTTTGAGATCAGTGAAAAGAAAAAATGGAGAGCTGCGGCAGGTATAACCGCTCTTTTCCTTGGCGCCTGCTGGATTTACCTGGGCGATTCCTGGGCGGATCGTCAGGTCTATGGCTTCCAGTCCAGACATGCCCATGAGAATATGGTTTCGCTGATGAATGAGATCAGCCCGGATTCTGAGGTCTATTATATTGTCGGAGAGGAAGCCGACTCCATCATTTATAAGCATAGCGATTTTATTCAGTTTCAGATCCCGGATCGCACAGTACATGTGATAAATGTGGAAGATATGGATCAGTATCCGGACGGATTCTTTATTGTGGACAAGTCCTCCGCAGCGCTCTCGGAAGCGGAAGAACAGCTGGAGAACCTGTTCAGCGAGAACGTCCTTGTGCTCGGCGTGAAGCCAGGAAGCCCGGAGCGCGAGCGCGGGGAAGCGGTTCTGCTGGGCCGCGAGTTCACAGTGCCGGAATCCTGTCAATCTACTTCAACCCGTGTGAGCGGCGATATGCTGCAGACTTTCGGAACGAAGTCGGGGAGACTGACCCGGAGCGATTCCCTGTATCTGGGTAAGGGTGCGTATGAGATCACCTGGAATCTGAAGACGGAAGATCCCGCCGCGGCAGGTTCCATTGAGTGCGAAATTCAGGTAAATGAAGAAAAACGTCAGGCAAGCTCAGTGGATGGAACCGACTTTGCGGATGGCACGCTTGCCGTCACGCAGATCTTCTACAATACGGAGAATCTTCCGGTGTGCCTGTGCGTATGTCTGGATGAGACATCTTCCGCGGAGCTGGAATCGATCACCTACCGGAAACTGGAGTCCTCCTATCGCTTTGCGGAAGGCATGGAAGCGGAGCTTACGGATGTGATTCGTGAGGCTAGCTTGGAACAGGAATCCGAGGTTTTCGTATATTTGCGGGAAGGGGAAGAGGCATACTGCACGACAGAGCTTCTTGACGTATGCCTTCCGAAGAGTCAGATCACATTCCTCTCCTCCTGGGACGAAGTACCGGAAGGTGGCCGCATGATCTATACCAAGGCGGAACTGCAGCCGACGCAGTGCGCCGATGGAGAAGTGTTGTACGCAAACGGAATCTTCGGCGTGATGGAGAAGGCGAAGAACGGGACTTCCCATGGAACGTCCGATACGTCGGAAGCGATTGACGGAGAAGTTCTGATGGAGGGCGTGGTGAGCTCTGGCGGTGAAGCTTCTTACCGTCCGGGACGCGGCGATTATATTCTGCGGCTTACGCTCTCGCCGGAGGCAGGCACGTATGGTGATATCAGCGTGAACCTGAAGCTGAACGGAGCAGTGAAGCGTTATATTGTAAAGGATGAGGAGCCGCTAGTGCTGGAGTCCTTCCTGCATCAGACGACGGAGAATCCGATCACGCTGGAATACCTGATTCAGGCCTCCGGATTCGTGAATGTAGAGAACATCGAATTTATTCCGGTTCAGCTGGAGGAGGATAAGGATTCGCTTTTAAGTGCGCTGGAATCCTACGGACACCGGGTTTATATTGAAATTCTATATCAGACGCTGTTGCAGCGGGATGCGGATGAGGAAGGATTGAATTACTGGCAGAGTGCTCTGGCCGGTGATCTGGAAAGATCGGATCTTTACGATGCGATTGTTACCTCAGAGGAATACCGGATACGTATACAGGGAGAAAATCCGTAGAGCCGAGCAAATGAGATCAAATAGAGAAGAGGGAGCGGAAAACGATGTTTAATGTGAATAACGATACCTATAAGAGAATCACTTCCAGAGATATTCGGAATGTTTTTCTTTTAGGGGGGCTTGCGGGAATGCTGGTTTTTATTGCCTGCTATGGGGTTTCCATTCTGGATGTTACCAATGACGCATGGCTTTTGTCCGGGGAGGATATTACACAGCATTACATCGGCTGGAAGTTCTATCGGGCTTCGGAATGGACCTTTCCGATTGGCCAGATTCAGGGAATCCTGTATCCGCAGACCTCTTGTATTATATATTCGGATTCCAATCCGTTGCTGGCTATTTTCTTTAAGCTTTTTTCGCCGCTGCTCCCGGAGACATTCCAGTATTTTGGAATCAGCGGTCTGCTGAGTTTCTTTCTTGTAGGTGCGTTTGCCGGCGTGATTGCAAGAAGGGGGACAGAAAGCCGATGCTATTGCTTCCTTGCGGCAGGGCTTACGAGTTTTTCTCCGTATTTGTTTTATCGGATGTTTATACATACGGCTCTTGCCAGTCAGTGGATTATTCTGGCGGCAATTACAATATGGGTGTATCGGCCATATTTTTCATCCTGGAAGAAAAAGACGGCGGCCTGGATGATCCTTCTGGTTGCAGGTACGCTGACTCATATTTATTATATTCCCATGGTTATGTTGTTTTTCTTTGGCTTCGGTCTGCAGGATCTTATTTCCGGGAAAGGCTGGAAGGAGGATCTGGCAGCTGCAGTTGTGAGCATCGGAGTGGATCTGGCCGTTCTGTATATTGTAGGGGCTTTTTCTGTTCATACCTCTATGGAGGATACAGGCCTTGGTGTTTACAGCGCAAATGTAAACAGTCTGATCAATCCGGTTATATTTTCACGCTTCCTTCCTGGTCTTCCTTATGGAGAGGGACAGCTGGAAGGATTCGGTTATCTTGGATTAGGTGTTCTGATACTTACTGCAGGAACAGTGATTCTTGCCATTTATGGCGTATATAAGAATAGGAAAAAGACGGCAGAGGAAAACGCTTTACCGGAGAAGAACGGACGCAGAGACACGCTCGCAGCGGGAATCAGTGTAACGATTGTTTTTCTGTTGGGTTTCCTCCTGGCGTTTAGTCCGGTAATTCGATGCGGAGAGAATGAAGTATTAACGATCCAGTATCCGCAATTTATTATTTCTCTGCTTTCTGTATTTCGTACAACCGGCCGTTTCATTTGGTGTGTGGCGTATTTTATTATTTCCCTTGGACTGATTACCGTTGGACGAATGGTGAAGAAGAAAGGTGCGGTGGTATTTCTGGCGGTTCTTCTGGTCGTGCAGGCAGTGGATGTGTGGCCGTTGGTGCAGGTACGGAAAGAGTTGGTTCATCCGGAATCCGGAATGGTTACTATGAAGTCAGAGGAATGGGAGACTCTGGCGGAAGGAAAAATACATCTGACGATTTTGCCCTGGAGTACTGTTCATGGAATGAATGGGCTTAAGGCTGCTTATGAAACAGGTAATTTTGCTGTAGACCATGGAATGACGATCAACTACTTCCCGATCGCGAGAATTGATTACGAGAAGCTGGCGGAGGAAGACGGCGTTCTGCGGCAGAAAGCGGAGAACCGGGAGGATGAGGATACACTATACATTCTGGATACGAGAGAAGCCGGGGAAGTGCTCGGGCTTGTCGTATATGAGATTGATGGTTATTATGTAGGAGTAAGAGAGTAGTTGGCAGAAGGCACTGTATATCTACACAGGAATGAATTCTATGGAGGGAAGTACATGAAAAATTCGATCAGAAAACTGGTTCTTGCAATGAGCATCGGAATCCTTGCAGCAGGCAGTACGTTGTATGCGCAGCCGCAGAACGACGGGTTAGGTGATACATACGATACATCTATAGAGGCACAGGATGCAGAAGTCCCGGATCTGCCGGATGTTATGGCGGATACCATCGAAGCGGAGATCCTGCCGTCCGGTGTTTATGCGGACGGCGTTAGTTATGCGGCCTTTGATCTGACCGTCTATGACGGAAGTTTCCGGAATCAGCTTACGGCAGTGGAAGCATCTTTCTATGATGATATCGCGGGAATCGAGAATCCGGAGACTCATCTGAAGGATAACCAGGTGGATCTTTCCACCGTTGTGGAGGAGGATGGACTCTATACGGCAAAGGAATGCAACTCCGGCGCATACAAGAATAGCGAGATCTATCAGCAGCTGTTTGCTCAGGTGATGCGCGCCATGGATGCCTATATTCGCGATGATGTAAACCTGTACTGGTGCAATGCGTTCGGCGCAGGAATCAAGGTTCACTTTACGCAGGCGGATAATCCGGAAGACACATCGGTGTATTATTATAAGGTTACTTATACGATGTTCTGGTACTTTACTGCTTATTACAGCGATATTATCGCAGAGATGCCGGAGACGGAGTTTGCTCTGAATGAATTAAGAAAAGAAATATCGGAAAAACTCTTAGAAAATCCCAGCCGCTATCAGATTATTATGGCGATACAGGATTCGATTGCTGAGCTGGTATCTTACCCGTCTGCGGATCTTTCGCAGCAGTATTATCACACGATCACAGGTGCGTTGCTGGAGCAATACGGACATCAGGTTGTATGCGAAGGCTATTCGCGCCTGTTCTCGATTCTTTGTAACGACTATGATATCCCGGTAATGAACGTGGAGGGTTACTCTTACACGGGAAGCAGTCTGGATCATATGTGGAACTATGTGCAGATGGAGGATGGAGCCTGGTATCTGATCGATCTGACATGGAATGATGCCGGTGAGAGCGCATACACCACATGGAACCTGAAGGGCAGCAGGAATACGATCGCAGCAGGAAATCACATCCCTGCCGGACGTCTCTTCTACAGCCGGGAATATGAGAATTTTACTCTTCCTATCCTGTCAGAAGAATCCTACACAGATAACCTTTCCACAAACTGCAGTCACAGTGACAGTGCCTGGGTGACCGTCAAGCCGTTTTGCACGGAAGATGGTAAAGAAGCTCTGATCTGTCAGACTTGCGGAACGATTCTGCAGAAGCGGGATAGGGCGGCTGCAGGTCACAGCTGGGGGAACTATGTGGTGAAAAAGGCAGCGACCGGACAGTCGGAGGGACTGGAGGAGCGTACCTGCAGCCGATGTGGAGCCAAAGAGCAGCGCACGATCAAGAAGCTGACGCAGAAACAGATGGTGGAGGCATACGTCACCCGCCTGTATACACTGGTTCTTGGAAGAAAACCAGATGCGAACGGTCTGAACGCGTGGGTCAGCCAGCTGATGAACGGGAATAACACCGGGGCGGAGGCCGCACAGGGCTTTATCTTCAGCAACGAATATTTGAAGAAAAATACAAGCAACGCCGAATACGTAGAGATGCTCTACAACACGATGATGGGAAGAAAATCCGACGCTGCCGGTAAAGCCGCCTGGGTGAAGCAGCTGGACAACGGCTGTACCAGACTTGGTGTCATGGCAGGATTTGTCGGCTCGGATGAATTCTCAAAAATCTGTGCCTCCTATGGGATTCAGCGCGGAACCATCACCAGCACTGCTGTAACGGATCAGAATCCGGATGTTACGGCATTCGTATGCCGGATGTATACCGTTGTACTGGGAAGAAATTATGATCCGAACGGGCTGGACGCCTGGACGGCGAAGCTTCTGAAGCGTGAGATCGGCGGCGGAGAGCTCTCCATGGGATTCTTCCACAGTCAGGAGTTCTTGTCAAAGGCAGTATCCGACAGAAATTTTGTCACGATCTGCTACCGCACCTACCTGAACCGTGAGCCGGATGCTGCCGGTCTGGAGAGCTGGCTGGTGCGTCTGAACGCAGGTGACAGCCGGGATCGGATTCTTGACGGGTTTATTTATTCCATTGAATATGGAGAGCTTTGCACCTCTTATGGAATTAATCGGTAAGGTTCAAAGAATAAAACGTTCGGGTTAAAAAGAAGAGTGCACAGAAAAGGAACAGTATAGAACAGCATATAGGAAGAAAGAGGAAAAGGCAACATGTTATCAGTAATCATACCTGCCTATAACGAAGAAAAAATGATCCCAAAGACGGCGGAGGTGATCGCCGGACTTCTGGAAGCGGAGAAGATCGATTATGAGATTCTTTTTATCAATGATGGTTCCAGGGATCACACCTGGGAGAAAATCTGCGAGGCGGGCGCAGCCAATCCGAAAGTAAAAGGCTTCTGCTTCGCCAGAAACTTCGGCAAGGAAGCCGCCATGTTCGCCGGATTGGAGAAGGCCGAAGGCGACTGTGCGGTTATCATTGACTGCGATCTGCAGCATCCACCGGAAAAAATCCTGGAGATGTATCACCTCTGGGAAGAGGGGTACGATGTGATTGAAGGCGTGAAGGAGGACCGGGGAAAAGAGAGCCTGTTGCACCGTGCGTTCGCGAATCTTTTCTACGGAATCATCAGCCGCCTGACGAAGCTGGACATGGCGAACGCTTCCGACTTCAAATTGATGGATCGCAAGGTGATTGATGTCCTGAAGCAGATGCCGGAGCGGAATGTATTTTTCCGCGCACTTTCTTCGTGGGTAGGGTTCCGTTCCACAAAGGTGAGCTTCCGTGTACAGGAGAGAGAGGCTGGAGAGTCCAAGTGGTCGACCCGCTCACTGATTAAGTATGCGATCTCCAATATTACTTCTTTCTCGGCGGCGCCTATGCAGATCGTAACGATCCTCGGCACACTGTTCTTTATCCTGGCGGTGATCCTCGGCATCCAGTCGCTAGTATATAAATTCACCGGGCGCGCGCTGGAAGGCTTCACCACAGTGATCATCATCGAGCTTCTGGTGGGAAGTATCAGCATGGTCAGCATGGGAATCATCGGCTACTACATCGCCAAGATGTATGAAGAATTAAAGGGGCGCCCCCGCTATATCTTTGCTACTGAGATTAATACCAGGGACGCAGAGCAGGGAACAAAGCGGGTCCGGACAAACGCAGGGCAGAAGACAAACCACGAAAAACAGGACGGAATACAACAAGAAAAACAGGAAGAAGATCCGGACAAATATCAGGCGGAAGAAAAAGAAGACAGAACGAAGATCAGCAAATAAATCCGGGGAAAGGAACCTGCGGTTGACCATCCGCTAAGAATACGCTATAATGTGGGCAGAACGCAAACCAAACGGCAGCGCGTCTGCCCACTTTGCTTATCTAAGGAACAAACACGGATGACCACAATCAGAAAACTCTGGAAAGAAAACATCTGTTACAAAGCCCTTTTGCTGATATTGCTGCTTCTGATGCTTGTACCATACCTTCATCAGGAGCTGGCACCTCTGGCAAAGATCTTTCTGATCTGGGGATACGGATATATTATTTATGATTTTGTGACTGGCCGAACCTTATGGAAACGGCGGTCACTATTTCTGCTTCTGGGATTCTGCGCTTGCTATGCGGTTACCATTTTTCTAAACCGGGAGACTGCATTTACCACGAATCTAAAAGCGCTGCTCTATATGGCCATGCTCTTTATTCTCCTGTGCGGCAGCCGCCGGACAGAGCAGAATAAAGAGACGGACCGCGGAGAAATGCTGCGCAGAGAAATTACGATTCTCACACGTACCATGCTGGTGGTGACATTTCTGCTGTCACTGGTATGCCTGATGACTTTTCTGCTGAATCTGAGCGGGCAGTATCCACTGGCGGACGGAAGCCTGGCGTATCTTGGTATGATCGACGGCAGGTTGTGGGGGCTGTACAATGCCAACACTGGCGGTGCATTGAATGCGATCTCGGTTGTGACGATCCTCTTTGCCCTGCAGGTGCAGAAAGATACCGGCAGAGCATTCTGGAAAGCTTTTTATCTGGTTAGCCTGGTTATACATGTCAGCTGCCTGTCGCTCAGTGGTTCCCGCACGGCATTGCTGGCATTGCTGGCTGTCCTGTCGATCGCCGTATACCTGTGGATGCCGGTGGAACACTGGGTGAAGAGGAAAAGAAAACCTGGCCGGGTACGCCTCTTTCTGCTGCGTGTGCTGGCGGCGATTATTATTTTTATGGCCGGTTATGCGGTATGCGCCATGACCGGAGCTCTCCTCCACGCGATTCCATGCGGAGACGTGCAGCGGATTACGATTACCAGAGAGAACCGGGGGGAGAATGCGGCTGAAACGAACGCCCAGGAGCCTGCAGATGGGAAAAATGATGAAGGTATGGAGACCGGCGCTGCCGGTTCAGCTGGAGATATTATAGCAGAAGCACACGCGGAGAATACAGAGACAGAAGCTCCATCAGGAGAGATCACTTCCCCTGTGCGCACGGATGGCGGCGTCCTGACGGGACGGCCGATCCTTTGGCGGGCAGGGCTTCAGACTTTTGAGAAGCATCCGCTGTTCGGTGTGACAAGAGAAAAGTTGGTTCCGGCTACCGTTCCGGAATTATCGAATCCCGCATGGGAGCCGGATCTGACGGCAGGAGGTGTGCACAACGGCTACCTGACGGTTTTGATCTGCTCCGGTATTACGGGAACAGCCTGTCTGCTTGCCTATGTAGTTGTCAATGTTTGCAATTTCCGGAAGGCAGCTGCCGCAAAGAAACAGAGAAAACCAAAGAAAGATTCGATTCCGACGCTGCGAAAGGGAGCAATTGCGCTGCTGCTTCTCTTCCTGATCATGGAACTGATGGAAGCAAGGGTTCTGTATCAGATCAATTTCTTCCTGTTTCTTTTCTGGCTTATCGTGGGATATCTGACAGCAGATGGGGAGGACGCCTATGAGAAAAGTCTTTGACGTCCGCGCTTTCCAGGCCGGATACTTTCTGTTGGCAGCTCTTTCCTTCAACAGCCTGACAGCAGGACGACGATTTATGAGCCTGCTGACGGCGCTGGTGCTTCTCTGGGGCGCGGCGCTGTTGCTGCTGCGGTTCCGGGAACAAAAGCTGCGAATGTTTCGAACCGGTCCCTGTATGGCAGGGATCAGCCTGTTTCTGGTCAGCTATGCGGTGAGCTCACTGTGGAACCTGTCCTATGGAATTGCAGGTAATCTTAAGGCTATGGCCTGGATGACACTGGAGTTCTTCCTGCTGTATGCCGGACCAGAGCTGCAGGACAGGACAGAACACCGAAAAGTAAATCAGAGAGAAGATCCGGCGCGGGGACTTGTGCAGGTCGTGATTCTTTATACGGCAGTACAGGCCGTGATCAGCCTGGGGATGCTTTGTGCTGGCTATCAGGGAGTCTCCGTGGAGCGCGGGATGTATATCGGTCTGCAGGAAGGGCGCCTGTGGGGCGCGTACTCCGATCCAAATTACGGAGCGGTACTGGCAGCATCCGCATTGGTATTGTCCCTGGGCGCGGCCATCCGAGCATCCGGAAAAAAAGTCCGGCTGCTGCTGATCGGTAATGCTGTGCTGCAGTACTTCTATCTGGTCTTTTCGTACTCGCGGACCGGGTGGATTGGCTTTGCAGCGAGTATGATCCTGCTGTATCTGCATGTACTGCGGAGCAGACGTCCGCGTGCTGCAGTGCGATTTGGCGGAGCTATTTTGCTGGCAGTGCTGCTCCTTGGCGGCACGCCGATCCGGGAAGCCTATAACGCCTGGCAGCAGCGGGTGACTGTCTATGCAGCTTCTATGGATGAAAAGCAGGTGGATGCAGATATTTTCGAGACTACGGAAAATTGGATGGAGCTGCCGGCAGAAGCAGAACCGGAAGAATCACAGAAAGCACCGCTGCACCGGGAAGAGGAGCTGGAGGATGATATTTCCAACGGTCGTTTCTCCGTGTGGAAGGATGGCATCGAGTTGTGGGAGACAAGTCCGGTCGTCGGGATCTCCTACCGGAATATTTCCGCCTATGCGCAGAAGAACCTGCCGGACTGCTATATTCTGAATAAGGAAGTCGCGCTGAACACGTTCCACAACCTGTTTGTCGATGTTCTGGTCAGTCAGGGACTGGCAGGAATCCTGATTCTGCTTGGCGTATTGGTGGCCATTCTTCGAAGCAGCATACGCGGCTGCCGGAGGCTGAAAGCCGGGAAGTTGCAGACAAGAGACCGGGCGGCGCTGCTGGGAGCGGCCCTGCTTCCGATCATGATCGGAGCCCTGTTCCTGTCGGATATTCTGTATATGAATTCACCGAGTTCCGTACTGTTCTGGATCCTTCTCGGAAGCTGGTGCCGGATGATGAGAGAGCCGGAGGGAGAGAATAAATATGAATAACAAGAAAAAAAGAAAAAGAGAGAGTATCATGAAGAATTTAAAGGAACTATATGATTACCGGCAGATGATCTTCAGCCTGGTGAAGAAGGATCTGCGCGGTCGCTATAAGGGCTCCGCGCTAGGCTTTCTGTGGACCTTCCTGAATCCTCTGCTGCAGCTGGTGGTATACAGCATCGTATTTTCGACGATTTTCCGGAATAACATAGAGAAGTTTTACCTGTACCTGTTCATCGGCCTGCTGCCCTGGATGTTCTTCTCCTCTTCCCTGACCGTCGGTTCTGTCAGCGTCATCAGCTCGAAGGACATGGTGAAGAAGATTTATTTCCCGCGTGAGGTTCTTCCGATCGCGTATGTAACCAGCAGTTTCGTTAATATGCTGCTGTGTTTCCTGGTAGTGTTCATCGTCATGATCATAGGCGGTATTGATCCGAATTCCACGTTCCACTGGACAGCGCTGCTGTATCTTCCCATCGTTATGATTGTGGAATATGTGCTTGCACTGGGATTTGCCATGCTGGCTTCGGCGCTGACCGTGTATTTCCGGGATCTGGAACACATCCTCGGAATCATCACGATGGCGTGGATGTACGCGACGCCGATCCTGTATGATGTAAGCATGATTCAGAACATCCTGGTGGAGAAGGGTATGGGAAATCTGATGCACCTGTATATGCTAAACCCGATGACCCCGATCATCGTGGCTTACCATCAGATTCTGTATTACGGACAGGCGCCGGATATGAGCACTTTGCTCAGTGCGGTGGTTCTGGGGCTCTTTTTCCTGATTCTGGGCTATCTGGTATTTCGGAAGCTGCAGAGAGGATTTGCGGAGGAATTATAAAGAATGAAGCCGGAAAATGCAATTGAAGTAAAAGACGTAACGAAGAAATTTAAAGTATATCTGGACAAAGGCTCCCAGCTGAAGGAGCGTCTGCTCTTCCATGAGAGAAATCGCTATGAGGAGCGATGGGTGCTGAAGGGCATCAGCTTCGAGGTGAAGAAGGGCGAAGCAATCGGACTGATCGGCCATAATGGCTGCGGCAAGAGTACGACGCTGAAGCTGCTGACCAGGATTATCTATCCGGATGCTGGCAGTATCGAGATGCGCGGCCGTGTCTCCAGTCTGATCGAGCTGGGCGCCGGCTTTCATCCAGATATGAGCGGCCGTGAGAACATCTATACGAACGCGGCGATTTTCGGTCTGACCAAGAAAGAGATCGATGCGCGTATGGACGATATCATCGCATTCTCAGAACTGGAGGAATTCCTGGATAATCCGGTGCGCACCTATTCCTCCGGTATGTATATGCGCCTGGCATTCTCTGTCGCCATCAATGTGGATGCGGATATCCTTCTGATTGACGAGATTCTGGCAGTCGGCGATACGAACTTCCAGGCGAAGTGCTTCAACAAGCTGCGTGAGATTAAGGCGCAGGGAACCACGATCGTTATCGTATCACACTCTCTGGGACAGATCGAACAGATCTGCGAACGATCCATCTGGATTCATGACGGGCAGATCCGGGCGGAGGGCTCTCCCCGCGATGTCCATCCGGAGTATCTGAGCTTCATGGGCGAGAAACGCCAGGAGATCGCAGAGAAAGAGAAAGAACGTCAGGAAGAGAAGGAGCAGAAGAAGCACCACGAAGAGGCGGAAGAGAAGAAAGTAAGTCCGGAGGAGCTGGAGAAGACGAAGCAGGACGGGCGCTGGGGCAACGGCCATGCCAGAATCCAGTCGGTAAAGCTGTATGCGGAGAACGGGCAGGAGCAGAATGTATTTGCGACCGGAAGTTCGGTTACGGTGAAGGTCGCTTATGAGCTGAAGGAGACTGTAAAGGACGCGGTCTTCGGCATCGGCGTCTTCCGCAGTGACGGTGTGCAGTGCTACGGTACGAACACACGGATTGACCAGCTGGAGGAATTTAGCCTGACAAAGAGCGGTACGATGCGCCTTTCACTGGATCATGTGAACCTGCTGCCCGGTGAGTACTGGCTGGATATCGCTATTGAGTCGGAGGTCGGGATTCCCGTGGATTATTACCGGCAGGCAGCGAAAATGGAATTCTATTCTCAGATCGGCGATGTAGGAATCGCCCGGATTGACCATAAGTGGAAGCTGCCGGAATAAGCATGCCGGAGAAATGACCGCAGGATAAGTGTTTCCGGGTAACCGGATGTGGATAAGGAAGAGAGCGAGGAGAATATGAGAAAGCATACAAGAGAACTTCTGAAGGGAATGCAGGCGCGTCTGGATGCGCAGGAGCAGCTTCTGCAGTCGCAGGAGGAGCGAATTCTGGCGGAACAGAAACGCATAGACGCCTGTGAGCAGGGGCTGGCACAGCTCGCAGAGAACGTAAGAAATCATAATCAGATGCTGGACGGCTATATGGATCTGGTTACGAATGTGAGAAACACGAATGCGCTCACGGAACGCATCTCTTCGCAGTCGGAGATGTTCGGCATCAAGATTGCGCGTCTGGAGAAGGCGATGAAGGAACGTCCCGCGCAGGCAGCGCCTTCTGTGATCCTATCCGGGGAGGACGCATCGGTAATGCAGGCGGCTCCGGCAGCCGCGTCAGTTCCCGTATCAGAGGCAGCGGTTGACGGGGACTATCAGGCGATCGACTATTTTGATTTCGAGAATTATTTCCGCGGCTCCAAGGACGCGATCAAGGAGAACCAGAAGCAGTATGTGCCTTACTTTGAAGGAAAGAAGAATGTCCTGGATCTGGGCTGCGGCCGCGGCGAATTCCTGGAACTTTTAAAGGAGCACGACATCGACGCGACCGGTGTGGATTTCTATGAGGAGTATACGGATTACTGCAAGGGCAACGGGCTGAAGGCGGTACATGGAGATGCTGTGGAGTATCTGCGGCAGTGCGATCGTTGCGGAGGTATCTTTGCCGGGCAGCTGGCGGAGCATCTTTCCACGGAGCAGCTGGTCCAGCTGTGCGAGCTGGCCTATGAGAAGCTGGAGGACGGTGCCTATCTCATCATTGAGACGCCGAATCCGATGTCTCTGGCGATCTATACGCACGCCTTCTATATCGATCCGTCTCATCAGAAGCCGGTACACCCCATGACGCTGAAATATTTTCTGGAGAAGGCAGGCTTCCATAAGATCGATTTTATCTTTACGAAGAACAGCCGGATTCCGATGGAGATTCCGGAGCTGAAGGCGGAAGGTGTTGAGAACCTGGAAGCCTTTAATCAGAGTATGAAGCAGGTCAGCGAGCTTCTCTTCGGCAGTCAGGACTACGCGATTGTCGGACAGAAAGTGTAACGATTCAGAGAAAGCGGAATCGAGTGGTGACTCTGAATCGTTACGAGAAATTAAGAGAGAACGCGGAAGCGTTACAGGAAAGCACAGATCAGAGAGAGAAAACAGAGGAGATAAGAAATGGCAGAACAGATAATCCCTGTAGATGTAGAAAAAATCATGGAAGAGATCCGTCAGGAGATTAAGGAGAAGGGTTATAACGATAGCATGCTGAGCTTCCGCGATGTGGACGGCAGTGAGCAGCTGAAGGAGCTGACTTCGGATGTATTTGATCTCGGCGAAATGGAGCGTGTCGTACAGCAGATGAATATGCGCAGTCATGTAGAGTGGTATCATCCGGTTGAAGGAAGCGCTTTCGCGAATTTCTTCAAAAAGGTGATCCGCAGACTTTGCCGCTTTATGCTGATACCGATCGTGGATCATCAGAACGCGTACAATTCGTCGGCAGCGCAGAGCATGAACCAGGCGCTGTCCTATATCAAGGAGCAGCAGAAGATTATTGCAAATCTGGAAGAGAGAATCAAGGTACTGGAAGATAAAAAATAAAACAGGGGTGGATCGTATTGAAAGTATTACAGGTATTGACCACCATTTCCTTCGGTGACGCTGTCAGCAATGATACGCTGGCGCTTCAGGATGTCCTGAAGGAGATGGGATATGAGACCGGAATCTACGCAGAGAATATTGATGCGCGTCTTCCGAAGAACACAGCGCAGAAGATTCAGAAGCTTCCGGCGCTAAAGTCGCAGGATGTGGTGATCTACCACCTTTCTACCGGAACGGACCTGAATTATGAGATCACGAAATATAAAGCGCGGATTCTTCTGATCTATCACAATGTCACGCCGCCGGAATTTCTGGCTCCCTATAACGGAGCAGCCGCGAGACTGTGCCGCTACGGCCTGGACGGCGCCCGCCATCTGGCGGACAAGGTGGAATACTGCCTGGCGGATTCCGAGTGGAACAAGAAGGATCTGCAGGAGATGGGATACAAATGTCCCATTGATGTGCTGCCGATCCTGATTGCGTTCGATGATTATAAGAAGACACCGAATGCTGCCGTAATTCAAAAATATCAGGGGAAGGGAACGAAGATCCTTTTTACCGGGCGGATTGCGCCGAATAAGTGTCATCAGGATGTGATCGCTTCTTTTGCCTGCTATAAGAAATACTACGATCCGGACGCGAAGCTGTTTCTCGTGGGATCGTACTCCGGCATGGAGGCTTATTACGCGAAGCTGCTGGCTTATGTGAAGGAGCTTGGTGTGGAGGATGTGTACTTCCCGGGTCATATTAAGTTTGATGAGATTCTGGCCTACTATCACCTGGCTGACGTCTTCCTGTGCGAAAGTGAGCATGAGGGATTCTGTGTGCCTCTGGTAGAGGCGATGTATTTCGATGTTCCCGTAATTGCCTACGACAGTACGGCGATCGGCGGCACGCTGGGCGGTAGCGGTATCCTGATGAAGGAGAAGGAGCCGCACCTGGTAGCCGGTATGATTCATCGTCTGCAGAGCGATCCTGCGCTGCGGGAGCAGGTCGTAAGAAATCAGCGGATCCGTCTGCAGGAGCTGGGACGGGAACCGGTGAAGAAGCAGTTTGAAGACTATATGAGAGCATATTTGAAAGGATAGAGCTGTGAAGAAAATTGCATTTGTTGTGCAGCGATACGGTCTGGAGGTAAACGGCGGCGCGGAGATGGAGTGCCGGATGTACGCGGAGCGTTTGACGGATCGCTATGAAGTCCATGTGCTTACCAGTAGAGCGATTGACTATATTACCTGGAAGGATGAGTATGCCGCAGGCGAAGAAATGCTGAACGGTGTGCATGTGCATCGTTTCTCTGTTGCACATCCAAGAGTTCCGGCTGACTTTGACGCGATCAATGGAAGATTCCTCCAGGGCTTTCTGGAGCCGGATGAGGAGGAACAGTGGGTCGAGGAGCAGGGACCGTATCTTCCGGAGCTGATCAATTATCTGAAGGCGCACGAAGCGGAGTATGAAGCTTTTCTGTTCTGCACGTATCTGTATTATCCGACCTGTATGGGTGTAAAGGCTGTGGCGAAGAAAGCCATCACGATTCCGACGGCCCACGACGAGCCTTTCCTGCGGATGCGTATCTTTGACGACGTTTTCCAGAAGCCGAAGGCAATCTTCTACAATACAGCGGAGGAAGAGAAATTTGTGGAGAGCAAGTATCACAATGCGGCGATCCGCAGTGAGATCGGCGGCGCGGGCGTGGTACTTCCGGAGAATGTCAGTCCGGACGCATTCCGTGAGAAGTATGGTTTTACCAATTATCTTCTGTATGTAGGTAGAATTGATGAAGGAAAAGCCTGCGATGTGCTCTTCCGCTATTTCCAGGAATACAAGAAGAGAAATCCCGGCGATCTGAAGCTGGTATTGATGGGTAAGAGCGTGATTCCGATTCCGGAGGATGAAGATATCGTAAGCCTCGGCTTCGTCAGCGAAGAGGATAAGTACAATGGCATGGCAGCGGCACAGATGCTGGTGCTGCCGTCCCGTTTTGAAAGTTTGTCCATCGTGGTGCTGGAGTCGCTGGCGCTGTCGGTTCCTGTTGTGGTGAACGGTGTCTGCGAGGTTCTTCACGGTCACTGCACGAAGAGTAATGCAGGACTGTACTATAAGAATTATTTTGAGTTCGAGGCAGCAATCAATTATCTGCTGGAGCATAAGGATGTTCACGATGCGATGGGCGTAAACGGCGTGCGCTATGTCGAGGAGAATTATCGCTGGGATGTGATTATCAACCGCCTGGATCAGCTGATCCGCTATGTAGCGGAAGCTACAGCGGAATCCGAAGCAGCGCAGAAAGAGGAGAAGAGCGAATGAAGAAGCTTGGATTTGTCATTCCGTGGTTCGGGGAGAAGATCCCCGGCGGCGCGGAGATGGAACTTCGGGGACTGACGGCGCATATGGCGGCTGCAGGAATCGAGCTGGAGATCCTGGCCACCTGCGTAAAGGAATTTACCGCCGACTGGAATGTGAACCATTACAAAGAAGGACTCACCGAGGTACAGGGCATCCCGGTGCGCCGTTTCCCGGTGAGAAAGCGGGATACCGCCGCATTTGACACGGTAAATTATAAGCTGATGAACCGGATACCGCTGACTGCGGAAGAGGAGGAAACTTATGTCCGGGAGATGGTGAACAGTCCGGCTCTGTATCAGTATATGAAGGAACACCAGGACGAGTATCAGGTCTTCGTATTCATCCCGTATATGTTCGGCACGACGTATTATGGCAGCCAGATCTGCCCGGAGAAATCTGTGCTGATCCCCTGCCTGCACGACGAGAGCTACGCCTATATGAATGTATTCAAAGAGGCCTACAGCAGGGTGGCTGGTATGATCTTCCATGCGCAGCCGGAGTCGGATCTGGCACACCGGATCTACGACCTTTCTTCTGTGGACGCGAGAGTTCTCGGCGAGGGCATTGATACGGATCTGACCGGCGACGCGGAGCGCTTCCGGCAGAAATATCATATCGCAGAGCCCTTTGTCCTCTACGCAGGACGGAAGGATGCCGGAAAGAATGTGCATACGCTGATCCGCTATTTCGCGGAATATAAGAAGAGAAATCCGCAGCCGCTGAAGCTGATTCTGATCGGCGGCGGCGAGATCGAAATCCCGAAGGAAGCGAAGGAAGATATCCTGGATCTCGGTTTCCTGCCGATTCAGGACAAGTATGATGCATACACGGCGGCGCTTACACTCTGCCAGCCCTCGCTGAACGAGAGCTTTTCTCTGGTAGTCATGGAAAGCTGGCTGGCGAGACGGCCGGTGCTGGTACACGGAAAATGCGCGGTGACAAGACACTTTGCTACGGTATCCGGCGGTGGTCTGTATTTCGAGGACTACTTTGAGTGGGAAGGCTGCATGAATTATTATCTGGCGCATCCCGATACGGCAGATCAGATGGGAAGAAACGGCAGAGAATTCGCCGTGAACAATTTCGCCTGGGATGTCATCGTGGAGAAATACCGGAACTATTTTGAACAGCTGGGAAAATAGATAAGTGATAGGGGAATCATAGAATGTTGGAATTGATATGTGTGCTGGCGGGAATCACACTGCTGTTTCTCCTGTTTGCGCAGGCGCGTCCGGATGACGGTATCCGGGCGGCTGTGTTGGCGGCAGCCGCCTGGTTCGCGCTGTATGCGGTGGTGAGCGTTCTTCTGTTCGCAGCAGATATCTTTACGATTCGTTTGGCAGCAGGAATTACGGATATCGGGCTGGCAGGAGCCTTTACCGCATGGTCGTGGACGAAAAAGAAGCTTTCTTTCCGGATTTGCTTTCCTTTTCGGAAATATGCCCTCTGCTTCCTGATTCTGGCGGTTGCTATGCCGTTTGCAGCAGGAAAATTCGGATACTTCGGCATGGGGCAGGACGAAGGAGTATACCAGACGCACGCAATTCAGCTGATGTACGGAGAGAACAGTCGTCAGCTGGACTTCCCTGAATACACTCAATTAAATATGAAAGAACGGGAGGCCTGTCAGGATGCGGTTGTCAGCCATCTGCTCGGTTTTTATACGGTGGATGAGTATGGGACGATTTCCGGTTATGATACGGAAACGATGAGCCGGGCTTCCGGAATCTTTCATGGAATTCCGAATTATGCAGCCATGCTTGCGCTGTCTGGTCGGATCAGCGGAATCGCACATATGATGGATATTCAGACCGTGTTCTATATTCTTTCGATTCTGCTGTTTTTCATGATCACAGAGAATCTTGGCTGGAAGCGCCTGACCGGAGGGATCCTTACGGCATTGCTGGCATTTTCCCCTCTCTTGATATGGGTTACAAAATCAGCGCTGACAGAGGGCTTTCAGCTGATGCTGATTCTGGCATTTCTGTATTTTATGACAGAGAACCGGTCAGGCTCCTGTCTGGGAGCTGCGGCTGCAGTGATTACATTCTCATTCTTTCATGTAGTGTCTGTGGTATATACGCCATTTTTTGTCCTGATTTTTCTTATCATCAGCTGGAGAAGGCATTCGAAATGCTGGGCTCTGGCAGGAACAGGAGTTCTTGTAGGAATCGCAGCGGGAATTCATGTGATGACAGTGGTGAGTCCGCAGTATACGTATATGAATCTTGGTTATTCGCTCTACAAGATCCTTCCGTTCATCAATAATGAAAATGTGATAACCGTCTTCTGGCTGGCAGCGATTGCCGGTATCCTCTGCTTCCTTCCTGTCTTTTTGGGAAAAGGTCTGCCGGAAAAGCTGGTTCTGTCGGAGAAGGTCTGGGGCTGGTTTTGGCGTCTGGCAGTGATCGGATGGCTGGCGGCAGAAGGATATCTGCTGGTAAAGCAGCAGAAAAGCACAGACAGCTTTCTGACAGCTTTTCAGAATCTTCAGGCGGGTGCTTTTGTATATTTCAGCGGAATTTTCACATTGCCGCTCGCAGTCAGCGGAATTCTGGTTCGGCCGCAGAAGGCCGAAACGCTGTCTGAAAAAGTTCTGCTTGCAGCATTGCTGTATTGTGTGATGTTCTATGCTGCTTTTCTGAAGAAAGAAAGCCGGGAATACTACTACTACACGCGTTATATTGCTCCTTATCTGGGAATCGTGCTTTTGGCTGCCGGTATATATATGGACCGCCTTATCCGGAAGTCCGGTTGGTGGAAGATGGCTTTTGCTGTGTGTACAGTCGGAGTGATGTTTCTGATGGCTCCTTATCTAAAGGTGCTGGCGATTGGTCAGGATGATACGTATATCGACTGGAATACGCTGGAAGAGGTGGCAGATGGAATCGAGGCTGAAGATGCTGTTTTGCTGGAATCGGATCAGATGCGTGTCTTTTTCTTCCCTGTGAGGGCAATAACCGGTGCCTCTGTCTATTGCCGGACAGAAGATCTTTCTGTACTGACAAGAAACCTGAAGAAAGTAACGGAAGGCGATATTTATTATATCAGTGACGAGAAAAATCTTGTAGAAAAATCAGAGGGCGTCTGTGTGTTCCGCAAGGAATATGAGATTTCGCAGGATGACGGAAGCGATCATGGAGGCTGGATTCCTCTGCCCGGAAGCTTTACGAGCTCTCAGGCGCAGATCAGTGTATATCGTTGTACCGGCGAATCCAGGCTGGAATATAATATGGCAGATTCGTTGCTGGCTTTGAATGGATTCGGAGATTTGGAAGGAGAGTTTCGCTGGATTCGTGCTCAGGAAGCGTCAGTTTCCTGCCGGGTAGAGCCGGGGCATTATTATCTGCAGATTTTCTGTGCATCGGTTCCTCCGGATTTTGTGATGAAGAATCCTCAGTACTATGTGGAGGTGTATATTAATCATGAGCTTGTGGGAAGTGCGCTTCCGGGAACAGATCAGATCCTGCAGATTGAACTGCAGCCGTGGCAGATTCCAGAAGGTGAGTTTACTCTGAGCATTCGTTCGCCTCTCTGGCCAGCGGCATTTATTGCGGAAGGAGACAGCCGCATGCTCGGCCTTGCAGTAAGCCGGATTATTTTTATGGAGAAGGTATGAGTGAACGTATAGAAAAATATTTTGAAAATCCGCAGACCCGTGTTCGCAGAATTGTTTTATTTGCGATTGTGTCGGTGTTTCTTTCCCGTGGAATCATATTTCTAATGTATGAAATTTATGCTTCTGTATATAGCGAGAGTGCAGGAACCTGGCTTCAGGAGCTGAACACCTGGGATACCGGCTGGTACCGCACCATTATAAACAAAGGATATTATGCGGTTGCAGAAGCCGGAAAGAGTCAGGCAAACTGGGCGTTCTTCCCTCTGCTTCCTCTGATTGTGCGGGGCATTCATCAGCTTACCGGCCTGGAAGCAACACTGATTGCAACAATCATGAATACGATTCTGCTGATTGGTATTGTAATGATTGCCTTCGCTTATATCTATGAGACCAGAAAATCTGCTGTGCAGGCTTTCTGCGTGGGATTGATTTTTACCTTCGGTGCGTATAGTTTTTATTTCTCTATTTTGTACAGTGAATCACTGTATCTGATTCTTTTGTTAATTACTCTTTTCGCCCTGGAGAGAAGGGAATATCTGTTCATGGGGCTTGCAGGTGCTTTTTTAAGTGCAACGCGAAATACAGGAATTATGGTAGTGTTTGCCGTTGGTGTGAAAGTAATCATGAATTATATTGAAGATCAAAAAGGAAGAAAAAAGAGTCTGCCGGACTTCCTGAAATATGTCTTTGGAGACTGGAAGCTAGTGTTGGGAGTCTGTATGATACCGGCTGGTCTATTTGCCTTTATGGCATATCTGGGAATGCGAATGGGGGATCCTCTGTCGTTTCTACATGTACAGACTGCCTGGGGCGGTCAGACCGGAAATCCGTTTGTTGTTCTCGGCAGAGCTTTGATGAAGGGAGATTTCGGAGATCTTTATCTGGCTGTCTGGGCGCTGGCCGGATTAGGAATTACGGTTTTCCTTATTTGGAAAAAACATCTTCATGAAGCGGTTCTGGCGTTGATTCTTCTGCTGATTCCGATGTCTGTTCGTCTGCAGTCGATGCCGCGCTATTTTATCGGAAGCGGTATATTCGTCTGGGGAGCAGCAGAGCTTTTCTACGCAAAGAAGATTCGCTTTCTTATGCCGGTGCTTGTGACAGGGCTGGCAATTATGGAATTCTGGTGTCTGTGGCAATGGTTCGCAAATAATAGTTTAATGGTGTGAAAATATGAAAAAGAAAACAATAATAAAAGCAGCGGCATATATAATCAGTGTACTTCTTGTCCTGAGCTATCTCTATATCCTGTGGCAGGGAATGCATCCGGAGAATATTTCCAAAGAATACCGGATGTATTATATCGAGCATACGCTGAAGGACTGGCCGGGAAACGGCGGGCTGCACTATACGTATGGCACGATCGAGTATTTTGATATGGAGCAGGAACCGCAGATAAAACGTTCTGTCGGCGGATGGGCAGAGCCGGATGAAGAGGAGCCGGGACGCTGGACGGTCGGCGAAAATGCTGGTCTTTTATACGATATCGATGATTCGAACGGGCCGGTAATAGTTGCTTTTACAACAACAAAAGTAATGCCTGGTGTAAGCGTGGAGTTTACTGCGAACGGTGAAGTGCTCGGAAGCTTCGAACCGGAGGCTGACTCAGAGTATTCCTTTGAGATTCAGTCTCTTTCTGCCGGAGAATTGCTGCTGGAGTTTCATATTACGAATCCGGTAAGCCCGAAAGAACTCGGATTATCACAGAATGACAGTAAATACGGAGTACAGCTGAAAAGTCTTGTGATCCGGCAGGAGGGAGGCAGTGTATGAACAGCAGAATCGAGAACTATTTTGCAGATCCGAAGACAAGAAATCGGAGGATTCTCCTCTTTGCCGTGATTACGGTTCTTCTCTCGCGTGCTCTGATTGCACTGGTACATGTATGGTATGTCTCAAAATATGGCGGAACCGGCTGGTGGGTGACGGACCTTAATGCGTGGGATTCTGCCTGGTATCGTTCGATTGTAATGGAAGGCTATGCGCTGGAGCCGTCTCCGGGAAGATCCGAGGTGAACTGGGCTTTCTTTCCACTGCTTCCGATGATTGTACGCGGACTGTATCAGTTAACTGGGATGGAGCCGTATATAATAGCGATGCTTGTGGACACACTTTTTCTGATGGGAATTGTGATTGTTGGTTTTGTGTATATCAGTGAAACCAGACATTCCTATACACAGGCAGCGGCCACAGGTATTATATTTACGTTCGGCGCGTACAGCTTTTATTTTTCTATTATGTATACAGAAGCGTTGTATTTGCTTCTTCTGTTGATTACGCTTTATGCTTTGGAAAAGAAAGAATATCTGATCATGGGAATGGCAGGCGCTTTCCTAAGTGCGACGCGAAATACCGGGATTATGGTGGTCTTTGCTGTTGGCGTAAAAGTTATTATGAATTATATAGAAGAAGCAGATAATGAAAAGAAAAGCTTTGCCGGTTTTCTGAAGTATGCGTTTGGAGACTGGAAGCTGGTATTGGGAATTTGCCTGATTCCTGCCGGTTTGTTTGCCTTTATGGCATATCTTGGATGGAAGATGGGAGATCCGCTGGCATTTGTCCATGTACAGGTAGCCTGGGGCGGAGAGATGGGCAATCCTCTTCGGGTGCTTTATGGAGGACTGAGATCAGGAAATATCCGGTTGTTCTATCTGGGAGTCTGGGGAATCGCCGGGGGCTTTGTGATTCTTGTTCTTTTGATGAAAAGGCGTTTTCATGAGGCGATGCTTGCCATGATCCTCCTTTTGATTCCCATGTCGGTTCGTTTGCAATCCATGCCGCGCTATTTTATCGGAAGCGGTGTTTTTGTGTGGGGCGGTGTGGAGTTCCTTTCCTCGAAAAAACTTCGTTTTTTGCTTCCTGTTTTTATTGTTGCTCTTGCATTGATGGAATTTCTGTGTATCTGGATGTGGTTTGCAAGAAAACAGATTATGGTATAGACGTTGACAGACAATCGGCTAATTGGGCATTAAAGAAAGACTGATATACTGTGGCTTTTATGATGTAGCCTCAGCATATCAGTCTTTGCACGTCAACTATTGAAAGCGCCGCATACCGAACTATACATACGGTACTGTGAGAGGACGGCGGCTAATCACCGCCTACTGCTTGATTTAGTGGCATCCTTTCTGCCGGCACTTGTAATACATATTCGGATCGGTCGGATCCCAGGTGTGGCTGGAAGACAGCTTGTACGCACTGGGCTTGCCATAACGTCCGATATCACCGTCCTCCACAATCTGAACTGTAGTTCCCAGAGAACAGTTATCATAGATCCACTTTGCGTCACCTGCTGTCAGACGAATGCATCCATGAGAAGCAGTAACACCAAGCTTGTTGTAAGCGCTTACGCTCAGGGTGCTGGCATTGCCGTTCTCACTGTAGAATACAGAGTGGAAAAGCACGCCGTTTACGATACGGGTACACCACTGTCCCCAGCAAGGACCCATCAGCTCATGCCAGCGATACTGATTTTGTGTTCTGAATGTACCAAGCGGTGTATTACCACCACCAGTAGAGCATACAAAGTTTACTACCGGAATGATATAACCGTTGCTGCCATCCTTGGCATATACCTGAACAACATTCTTATCACGAATAATCCGGATGAAATAAGAGCTCTGCTTACCAAGTACGTTACGAAGGTCGGTGCGAAGTACGCCGTTGTCGCCGAAGTAGTACTTATAGCCGTCTACATAACCCCAACCGGTCTGCTTCTCATTCCCGTTATTCGGATTGAAATAATACTGATTGCCGCTGATGGTCTGCCATCCGCTTAACTTCTTGCCATTCTTATAATAATACAGACCGTTGTTCCAACCGTCCACTGCATATACAATACCAAGGCGGTTGCACTGATCGATAAACTCCTGAGAATCTGCCAGCATTGTGCATACGGCACGGCGGCTGGTTCCGGAATTCAGAAGGCTGATCCAGTTGTTCAGTCCGGGGGCATCTACCGAACGACCAAGCATAGCAAGATATACATCGCTGACAAATTCGCTGTTGCTACGTCCGCGATTTGCATACTCATCGCAGGTGAAGAATCCAAGCGTTAGATCTGTACCGCTGATCGACTTGCTTATCAGGCGACCGGTCCAGTCATTCAGATCTCTTACCGAAGGTTTGCGTCCCAGCGCATAGGTGTAATAGCGCATAACCAGAGCTGTGAGATCCTGATTCTGATCTCTGTTCTCCGTGGACCGAATCACTTCAGGAGCTGCTTCAATGCCGTAGGAAGCACAAAGCTTCAGATATTCCTGAGAACCTGCAAAACCGCTTACCACGTGCTGACGGGAAAGTCCGCTGTCCAGAACCTTCTGCCATGCCTGCTTTCCGCTGGTATCCGCACCGCGGTCGAAGAAGACATTGTAGAGAATATCCAGGAACTCACTGTCGCTGACATTCTTCTTAATAAATTCATCTGAATTCAGAAAGCCCCAGGCACACTCACTGCCCTTGATGGTCTTATTCAGAAGGCCGGTTACCCAGTTGGTCAGACCATTCGGGTCATAGGAACGTCCCAGAACTTCACGATAGAGACGAACCACGAAGGATGTTACTGCGGGCTGTCTGTCGCGTACGTCGTCGGACTGATAATCTCCGCGGTCAACACCGTAGGAATTACAGATATTTGTGAATTCTGCTGAACCGATAAATCCGGCAAATATGTACTTTCTGGTTACGCCTTCCTGTATCAGTTTTACCCAGGAAGCCTTACCGGAAGCATCCGGCTCTCTTCCCAACATAACGCGGTACAGCATGGTTACATACTCATCATTGCTGGTGTTCTTTTTCTGATACTCCGGGCTGAACACAAAGCCAAAGGCAACACCGGCACCGCTGTCTCTATGGTTTTGCAATACATCAATCCAGCTCTGCAGACCATTTGCGTCCGGTGTGCGATCCAGGCAGATCTGATACAGACGGGTTACAAAACCTGCCAGATCATTTGCCTCCGTAGAAGCTGCCTCCGCCTCGATCGTCTCTGACGCTGATGTCTCCGGAATCGAAGTGCTTTCTGCTGTACTTTCTGCAGTAACTTCCGTCTCTGCAGCCTCTGTTTCAGTAACTTCTGCAGGAACTGCCTCCGTGAATTCACTTTCCGAAGCCTGCGATTCTGTTTCATCCAGCGCAGTTTCTGCAAAGGCTTCCGGCAGCGAATCGCTGCTTTCTTCCACTACGGTCACTTGTGCAGATGCCAGTCCGGAAGTCTCTGTCGGTGTTGCTGACACGAATGTAGATGCCAGTACAGTCGAAACACAGAGACCCAGTGCCATTACTCTTTTTAACTTCAAAGCAATACTACCTCCCTTAAAACTATGCTCTTATTATACTCCCGCCTATATGGTAATTACAAGTGAATTCTTCCTTAATTTTCCGTATCATACTTGTATCAATCATTACGTGGATGTTGCAGTTTTTATATATTTTGTTGGAAAAGAAAAAGTAGTGGAAACCAGAACGTATGTATGGTAGAATCATCGTGTTGTCACGTCCAATCCGGCAACGGAGAGGAGGTGTGTATGCTGTGTTGGATTTTATTACGTCCTTAGTGATTGCCATTGTGGGTGGTGTAGCTTGTCACTATATCATCAAATGGTTAGATGGCAAAGGCGATGACAATTAGCCTCGGCCTGATCCTGCCGCAATAGGATAAGAAAACCCCTCGGAGAGTCAGTCCGAGGGGTTTTCGCTTTGGTGTACTGCTGTGTCAGAAATACCAAAACGTCCTTTACGATGCAAGTATAGCATATGCGGTTCTAAATTGCAATATTCAGATTCCAATGTGATACGGAAAATCTAGAATCCCTTCAGGAAGACTGCAAAAGGGCGGTAGCTCAGATTGATGAGCAGGGATATGCCAGAGAATATGAAGAAGAGTACGACCATATTTTCTGTTATGGGATATTTTTTTACAAGAAACGTTGTCTGGTTGAACGGAAAAAAGAGAACAATTAAATCCGGATAAAAGTGCAGAAAGCCTTCATGAAGTTTTGTTCATGGGGGCTTTCTTTTGTCGGGCCGTATATATAAATTCAGAGGCGTTTCGCCTGGTTGAATTTATGTAAAAAAGTTTTATAAAAAGATATTGACAACAGGAAAATCCTCTGCTATAATCAAACCATCAAAAGGTAAAACGGTTTTACAAAAAAACAAAACTAAGCGTAAGAAAAGACAGAAACATAAAACGGGAGATATGCTTATGAGGGTTATTATGCTTATGTACGACACTTTATGCCGCCATATGCTTTCCACGTATGGCTGCGACTGGGTGCGTACACCGAATTTTGAACGGCTGGCGGAGCGGTCTGTTCAGTTCAACAATTCCTATGCCGGAAGCCTGCCGTGCATGCCCGCCCGGCGGGAGCTACATACCGGAAGACTGAACTTCCTGCACCGAAGCTGGGGGCCGATGGAGCCGTTCGACGATTCCATGCCGGAGATCCTGAAGAAGAACGGGATCTGGAGTCATTTGATCAGTGATCATCACCATTACTGGCAGGATGGAGGAGCGACGTATCATACGCGCTACAGCAGCTGGGAGATTATTCGCGGGCAGGAGGGCGATCCGTACCGCGGAATTATCCGCGAACCGGACATTCCGGAATGTGTAGTGAGAAAGCCGGGGCCTTTCTTCCGCCAGGACTGGGTGAACCGCGGATTTGTGAAATCGGAATACGATATGCCGCAGTATAAGACCATGAAGGGCGGTCTGGAATTCATTCGTCAGAACCTGACGGAGGATAACTGGTTCCTTCATATTGAGACATTCGATCCGCACGAACCGTACTTCACGCTGGAGCATTACAAGAGCCTGTATCCGCATGAATATCACGGAAAGAATTTCGACTGGCCTCCCTACATGCCGGTGACGGAGAGCGAAGAGGAAGTCGCTCATGCCCGCTATGAATTCGCAGCGCTGATGAGCATGTGCGATCACTACCTGGGTGAGCTGCTGAATGTTATGGACGAGTTCGATATGTGGAAGGATACCATGCTGATCGTGAATACGGATCATGGCTGGCTGCTCGGTGAGCATGACTGGTGGGGCAAGTGTACGGCACCCTTCTATAATGAAGTTGCTCAGACGCCGCTGTATATCTGGGATCCCCGGTGCGGTTGCAGAGGAGAGACGAGAGAGGCTCTGGTACAGACGATCGATATGGCGCCGACAATCCTGGGAGCCTTCGGGCTGGATATTCCGGAGGATATGCAGGGATTTGACCTGGCAGAGACGATTGCTTCCGACAGGTCTGTGCGGGAAGCCGGCCTGTTCGGAATCTTCGGCGGACAGGTGAATATTACGGATGGACGCTACGTATATATGAGAGCTCCGAATGCGGAATTTGACGGGAATCCGTATGCCGGACAGAACCTGTATAATTACACATTGATGCCGACACATATCAGCAGTTTCTTCCGGCTGGATGAATTAAGAACCGCGACGCTGGCGGAGCCTTTCCACTTTACGAAGGGTGTACCGGTGCTGAAGACTTCGGGAGAAATCAAGCTGACAATCACGCCGCAGGGCACGAAGCCGGACTTTATCCGCTATAAGAACGAGCTCTTTGATCTGAAAGAAGATCCGGGACAGAAGCATCCAATCGATGATGCGGAGACAGAGGAACGGCTGATCCGCCAGATGGTGGGACTGATGCAGGAGAACGAGGCTCCGGCAGAGCAGTATGTGCGCCTGGGCCTGCAGGATTACGTATAAAAAGGAGAATGGGTATGAAGAAAGAAACAGCAGCAATCGCAATGGCAGTTACTCTGGCGGCAGTTAGTCTTGGCGCATGCGGTGGGAATGGAGCATTTCCCAGCAAGGAAATTACGATGACAGTTCCCTTCGGCAGCGGCGGAAGCGCGGATCTTCTCGCAAGAACGCTGGCGGAACCGGCAGGAACCGCTCTCGGCAAGAATGTAGTAGTAACGAATGTGACCGGAGCTTCCGGCACAGTGGGAACGGCGCAGACGGCGGATGCGGATGCTGACGGCTATAACCTGATGTTCGTGACTTCCGCTCCGATTACGATTCAGCCCTACTTCATGGAAGGTCTGACGTATACGGCGGATTCCTTCGATTATCTGTGCAATGTGGCGAGTGAACCGACCTGCATCGCCGTAAAGGGCGACTCTCCGTATCAGACGCTAGACGATCTGATCGCGGCAGGGCAGAGCGGAACTATTTCCCTGGGAAATACCGGCGTGGGCACGCTGCATTATCTCTTCCAGATCGAGCTGTTCCGCCAGGCAGGCGTGGACTATAAGCAGGTGGCCTTTGAAGGAGGCGCAAAGCTCGTAACCGGACTGCTGGGCGGCAATGTAGACGCGATTTCGACGGTTGTATCCGAAATGTATGATTACGTGGAATCCGGCGAGATCCGAATCCTGGCGGTATCTACAGCGGAGCGCTCGGATCTTTATCCGGATATCCCTACCGTAAAGGAATGCGGTTATGACCTTGCGATGTCTCTGGATTTCTTCGTAGTAGCTCCGGCCGGACTTCCGGATGATGTGAAAAAGACGCTGACGGATGCTTTCCAGACGGCGGAGGAATCGGATGCGGTAACCGGATATCTTACGAACGCTCATGTATCTTCCGAATACATGGATGGCGACGCGCTGAAGGCGAAGGTGCAGGATGACAGCGAAGCTTACAAAGCGATCGTGGATTCTGTAAAGCAGTAATCGGGAAAGGATGTGAACCTGCATGCCGGATTATATCAAGAAAATGATTCCCTCTGCGGTAATCCTGCTGATCGATGCGATTTTGTTTCTATTGATTCCCAGTCAGGTAAAGGTGCTGACAGACGGCCTGGTAACCACGCGGTTTATGCCATATGTCGTGACCGGAATGATCGGACTCAGCGCGGCGGTTGACCTGCTGCAGACCTTTATCAAAGGACGGCGCGCGGAAGCGGCGTCCACCGGGAAGCGCTACTTCTCCGGTAAGGGTTTTCTTCGGGTTGTGGGAGCCATGGCTGCACTTGCGGTGTACCTGATGCTGATGCCGACAATTGGCTTCGTAGTGGACAGTGTCCTGCTGTGTGTGGTTACGATGCTGCTCCTTGGCAACCGAAACGTGAAGCAGATCCTGCTGGTTTCTGTACTGCTGTCGTTTGGAGTGTACTGCCTGTTCAAGCTGGGACTCAGTCTTCGTCTCCCTGCCGGTTTCTTCTTTTTCTGACAAGGAGGGTGAGAAATGCTGTCAAATATTGGTACAGTCTTAGGGAATATGGTTTCCCTGGAAATGTTCGTCTGTATGTTTATCGGAGTGGCGGTCGGCATTGTTGTCGGCGCGCTGCCCGGACTCAGCGCGACGCTCGCTGTGGCGCTGATGCTTCCCTTTACTTTCAGTCTGGATGCAACCGCCGGAATTATCCTGCTGATTGGCGCTTACTGCGGCGGCGTATATGGCGGTTCCATCACGGCGATCCTGATAAAGACGCCGGGTACGCCGGCGTCGGTCGCCAGTATCGCGGACGGATATGGCATGACGAAGAAAGGACGCGCTTATGACGCGCTGATGTACAGCCTGTATGTATCTGTAATCGGTGGACTTCTGAGCGGACTGGCGCTGCTGTTCATCGCGCCTCTGATCGCGAAGCTTGCGGTGAATTTCGGACCGCCGGAATACTTTGCGCTGGCAGTCTTCGGACTTACGATCATCGCTTCTGTGAGCGGCAAGTCGCTGGCGAAAGGTCTGCTGATGGCAGGACTCGGATTGCTGATCTGCTGCGTAGGCATGGACCCTTACGAAGGCCAGGCCAGATTTGTATTCGGAAAGAGCTCGCTCTATGCCGGAATCGGTATGGTTCCTGTGATGATCGGAGTCTTCGCGATTGCGGAAGTCTTCAACCAGATCGAGGTACATATCAAATCAGTAGCCTCGGATGTGGGCGATATCAAGGTGAAGAAGGATGAGAAATTCTCCTTTAAGAATGTGATTCCTCACTGGGCGAATATCCTGAAGGCGAGCATTACCGGTATTATCATCGGAGCCATTCCGGGAACCGGCGGCGCAATTGCTTCGTTCCTGGCATACAACAATGAGAAAAACTCCTCGAAACATCCGGAGGAATTCGGCGAGGGCAGCGAGGCCGGGCTGATTGCGGCGGAGACAGCGAAGAATGCAACGACCGGAGCGACATTGATTCCCATGCTGACGCTGGGAATCCCCGGAGATACCGTAACGGCGATCCTTCTGGGCGCGCTGACGATTCACGGGCTGAGCACCGGACCGAAGCTCTTTACGGAGCACGGCGTTCTGGTATATACCGTAATCCTTGGTTTCTTCTTCGTAAATATTATCATGCTTCTTGAAGGCAAGGCGGCGATCCGCTGGTTCGCGAAGATTACTTCCGTGCCGTCGTCGATTCTGATGCCGATTATCCTGATCCTCTGCCTGGTGGGCGCGTATTCCAGTAACAATAACTGGAGCTCCGTCGGTATTGCGGTTTTCTCCGGATTTATCGGATACATTCTGCAGAAGTTTGAGTTCCCGATGGCGCCTCTGCTGATTGCTATGGTGCTGGAATCTCTGACGGAGATGTCGCTGCGGCAGTCCCTGATTATGTCGGATAACAGCCTTTCGATCTTCGTGACAAGACCGATCTGCCTGATCTTCCTGATCCTTTCTCTCGGATCGATCATGCTTCCTTTCTTTAAGAATCGGAAGAATAAAGCGAAAGCGGCTTAAAAGTGCGCAGCCCCCGGTTTCCGGGGGCTTGTTCTGTCCGGGAGGGATATGTTATACTGATTCAGAGAAAAACAGGAAAAGTGAGTGAACCATTATGAAAAATCTCAGCATTATGATAAAACCGGCCTCCGGTGGCTGCAATCTGCGCTGCAAATACTGCTTCTATGCCGATATCACAGAACACCGGGAGGTGGCTTCCTACGGGAAAATGTCCGAGGCAACGCTGGAGACGCTGGTGAAGAAGGTGCTGGAAGAGTCGGAAGAAAGCTGTACCTTTGTGTTTCAGGGCGGCGAACCCACGCTGGCCGGTCTCGATTTCTTCCGGTCGCTGACTGCGTTGCAGCAGCGTTATCGAAAGAAAGGACAGGCTGTTCACAATGCCATTCAGACGAACGGGACTCTGCTTACCGGAGAGTGGGTGGAATTTCTGGCGGAACACCATTTCCTGACCGGAATTTCCGTGGACGGGAATAAGAAGGTTCACGATGATCTGCGGCCGGACAGTCAGGGAAAAGGCACATTTCAGAGGGTATTTCAGACCGTAGAGATGCTGAAGAAAGCCGGTGTGGATTACAATATCCTGACAGTGGTTACCCGGCAGAGTGCGCGGCATATCCAGCAGATCTACGGGCAGTACCGGAAATACGGCTGGAATTACATGCAGTTTATTCCCTGCCTGGATGAGTATGATGCGGAGCGGGGAAGTTCGTTCTATTCGCTGAAGCCGGAATCATATGCACGCTTTCTGAAGGATCTGTTCGACGTATGGTATCTGGATATCCGAAGCGGCCATTACGTGTATATCCGTTATTTTGCGAACCTGGTCGGTATTCTGATGAGCGTGGAGCCGGAGAGCTGCGGGCTTCTGGGCGGCTGCCATGCGCAGCTGGTCGTTGAGGCGGACGGCAGCGCCTATCCCTGTGATTTTTATGTGACAGATTCGTACCGCATGGGGAATATACGGGAATCCGGCCTGGCGGAATTATTATCCTGTGAGACGGCAAAGCGATTTGAGCAGGAATCGTATCCGCCGCATCCGGATTGTATATCCTGTCGTTACGGCTATCTCTGCCGCGGCGGCTGCCGCCGTGACCGGGATTATCGGGGGACGATCGGCAGGAATTATTACTGTGAATCATTGCTGGAGTTCTTCGTTTATGCGGAGCCGAGACTCCGTGAGGCAGCTGCGATCTATCGATCCGGTGTGCTGGGAAGGAAAGTGTGAGCCTATGAAGAAAGAAAGCAGTGAGAAGTCATTCGAACTGATGAAGCGGAATAATATCGGGCTGGTATATCAAACGATTCTGGCCCATTCTCCTTTATCACGTTCCGATATCTCGGTGAGAACCGGGCTGAATAAGATGACCGTGACGAATTGTGTCCGGTCTCTGCTTGAGACAGAGCTCATCTATGAGATGACGAACGGAGAGGGGCCTACGGGACGGAAACCAATCCAGCTGTCCCTGAATGTGAGAGCCGGTGTGCTGATTGGCGTAGAACTCAATATCCTGTCTTGCCAGATTCTTGTCACAGATATCGCAGGAAACATTCTGGAGCAGCGGGTGGATACAGCGATCGCGAAGAATCCGCAGTCCTTTGTCCGTGAAATCTCCCGGACGGCACGGCGCTGCAGGGAGCAGTACGGTGACTGGAAATACGGAGTCATCGGCGTCGGGATCGCGCTTCCCGGCAACTACGACCGGGAGACAGGCTGCGTGGCCTATATCTCGAACATGCAGAACTGGAACGGCTTCCCGATTATAGACGCATTTCGTCAGGAACTTCCGGATGTGCCTGTGGCATGCCAGAATGCGGGCCGGGCCGGAGCGATCGGTGAGCGCTACTTCGGATTGTTCCGCCAGGGGGAGCATTTTGCGTATGTCCACGGGGCGAAGGGTCTGGCGCTCTCGATTGTGGATGCAGCGGGTCATCATGCTGGCGATCGTGGATTTCAGGGCAGATTCGGCCATATGATTATCGATGTGAATGGACGCCCCTGTATCTGCGGCAACCGGGGCTGTCTGGAGCAGTACGCCTCCGTAGGCGCTCTCGGTGCGGCGGTATTCCCAGATCAGGATTTTGATTACCTGCATCTGCAGGAGCTGCTGAACTCTGCCAGGGAGGAGAATCCGGAGGTGATGAAAGCGCTGGAGGAGGTTATCTTCTATCTGGCAGTTGGGATTGTAAATATCATCAATTGCTTCAATCCGCATCAGGTATGTATCGGAGGCTATCTGGGAACCATTCTGCAGAACCGGGAGAAGGAACTGACTGAACGGGTCAATTCCATGCTTCTGGAGCAGTTCCGGGATGAGCATAAGATCGTCTGCTCCCATCTGGATGAGTGGGGAGTGTCTTATGGCTGCATCGCCGATTTGAGAAACCATCTCCTCGACCGGATGAGTCTGTAAATATCAGGTGTGAAAAAATCCCCTGCAGGTGAAACCTTTTCGGCTCTGCCCGCAGGGGATTTGTATTTGCACTTTCTTAGTCTTCTTCCCTGGATCTCAGTCCGGCGACGGATGAGATCGGAAGCGAGAAGCAGATGGCTCCGGCTTTGGTTCCGGGACCGGCTTTCTCGTTGATTGACTTTAAAATCGCAGCCTTCTCATCCGCATAGGCGATGATATAGACCATATCCTTCTCGTCGGCAAGGCTGACGCCGAAGAATTTCTCCGCGCGTGCGGCTCCGGTGCCTTTGGCGTGAAGAACGGTTCCGCCGCCTGCGCCTGCCGCGCGTGCCGCGTCCATGACGAAGTCGGAATAGCCTTCGTTCAGAATCACAACGATCAGTTCATGTTCAAAATTCATATCCGGTTTTCCTCCTGTCTTCGCATGGTCGGTGAGGTAGGCAAGGGTCTTGCCGCCAACGACGCTCTTTAACGGGATCGTCAGCATGACGCCATTGCCGGGAATATCGATAAAGAGACGCCTCTTCGCGGATTTCAGCAGCTGTTCCGCTTCCGGCGCGCTGGCAACAGCGCTGGTAACGACCTTTTCCTTGGCATCCAGACCGTAGATAGCCAGAAGCTCGCTGGTGGCGGTTCCGCGCCCAGGCATACTGAGAATCATATGCAGTCCGGCGTCGCGGTAGAGCGTATTCATAATATCGCCCTTGTCATGATCAGTAATCGAGATAATATAATACAGTTCCATAACGTCAGGCCTCCCACAATTCGATGATCTCGTCGTCGCCAAAATCCGGAAGCATCGGTTCTTCCGTCATACGGCGAGACTTCATAACGTAGATTGCGCCCATGACCTGTACCGTGATCAAAGGCATCATAGCGACCAGAGCAACAAGTCCGAAAGCATCCGTCATAACATTTCCGCCGAGCGCCTTACAGGCTCCCATTGCGAAGGGCAGCATGAAGGTTGCCGTCAGCGGTCCAGAGGCCACGCCACCGGAGTCGAAGGCGATAGCTGTGAACGTACGGGGGACGAAGAGGCTCAGAGCGAGCGCGATCACATAGCCGGGAACCAGGAAATACATGATAGAGATTCCGGTGATTACGCGAAGCATGGCGAGCCCTCCGGCAGCGGATACGGCGATGGAAAGACTGATTCCCATCGCACGGGCGGAGATGGCTCCGGCACTCAGATCCTCAACCTGCTTGTTCAGGATATGTACGGCAGGTTCCGCGTTAATGATGAACCAGCCCATCAGCATTGCCAGCGGTGCGAGCAGCCAGATCTTCCAGCCGGAGGTGAGCGCGCTTCCCAGCGCGTAGCCCAGAGGAGAGAAGCCGACGTTCACGCCGGTCAGGAAGAGTACCAGGCCGACATAGGTATAGAGAACACCCATCAGAATCCGGAGCAGCGGATACTTTCGAAGCCGCAAAGATACCACCTGAAAGATCAGGAAGAAAATAAAGATCGGGAGGAGAGCCATCGTAACTTCCTTCAGGTATTCCGGAAGGGCGTGCAGATAATCGCGCCCCATCTCAACGGTTGTGGAGATGGAATCGATGACCATGAGATCTGTCTGCGTGTTTTGCGTCTCGTAGATAAAGTCAAGGATCAGGACAGAGAGAATCGGGCCGATGGAACAGAGGCCGACCAGACCGAAGCTGTCCGCCTTGGCGTTCTCATCGCTTCGGATGGAGGCTACGCCGACGCCGAGAGCCATGATAAAGGGAACTGTCATCGGGCCGGTGGTCACACCGCCGGAATCAAAGGCAACGGAGAGAACACCCTCGTCGGAGAGAAACGCAGCGACGAATACGATCGCATAAAAGATCAGCAGCATCCGGCGCAGCGGGATGGCGAAGAGAATTCTCACCATACACAATAGCAGAAAGAAACCGACGCCGACGGATACCGTAAGGATCAGAACCATGGTATCGATCTCAGGTACATTTCCGGCCAGAACCTGCAGGTCTGGTTCGGCGATCGTGATGGCAACGCCGAGAGCGAAGCTAACCGATAGGATCAGCCACAGCTTGCGGGATTTCGTCAGCTTGGACCCCATGTAGTTGCCGATGCGGCTCATGGACATCTCCGCGCCGAGCGTAAAGAATCCCATTCCCAGGATCAGCATGGCGGTGGCCAGCACAAAGGACAGGACGAGTCCTGTATCCATGGGAACCAGGAAGAAGCAGATCGCAAGCACGATCAGACTGATAGGAAGAACGGAAGCACAGGCTTCTCTCAGCTTTTCCAATAGAATCTGTTTCTGGTACAATCGCACACTCCTTTCAGGAAAACATATAAAAAACTCGAATTGTTAATAGTATAACAGAAAAAACAAACTATGAATAGTAGAAAAAGAAAGAAACTTTTGCGAAATAAAAAGAAAAATAAGGTATGTGAGTGGAATAACCCAAAAACAGAGCCTGCCCGTGGACAGACTCTGTAGAATACACAGCATTATTCAGAATACAGCTGCAATTTGTTTTTACAGGAAAATTACAGCTTCGCGCGCCAGTAATCCAGCGTCTCCTTCAGTGTCTGAGACAGCGGGATCTCCGGCTGCCAGCCGGTCGCTGCGTGGAGCTTGCGGGTATCCGCCTCGATAATCGGGATATCCACCGGGCGAAGACGCTCCGGATCGACCTCCACATGGATGTCGTGATCTGTCATGGAACAGATCTGATCCAGAATCTCCCGGATTGCAACGGCGTGACCGCTGCCGATATTGTAAGTCTCGCCCGCCTGTCCTTTCTGGACAAGAAGCGCGTAGGCGCGGACCACATCGCGGACGTCGGTGAAGTCGCGCATGGCACTTAAATTGCCGACGCGGATTACCGGTTCCCGCAGACCTTTCTCGATCTCAGCGGCCTGCTTACAGAAATCCGCAACCACGAACATGGGTGCCTGGTTCGGACCGATATGGTTGAAAGCACGTACCATGATGTTGTCCATCTGGTAGGCATCCGCGTAGATCTTTGCGATCATGTTCTGGCAGGTCTTCGTCGCTGCATAGATATTGCCGGGACGGGGCGTATTGTCTTCGTTGATGGGGGTCTCGCCGGGACGAATATGGCCGTATTCCTCGCCGGAGCCGATCAGAAGCGTACGCGGCTTATAATCCAGCTCACGGATTGCATCCAGCAGGTTGACGCTGCCCTTGATATTTACATCGATGGTTAACCCCGGCTTCTTCCAGGATAGCGCAACCGAACTCTGTGCTGCCAGATGGAAGATATAGTCTGGGTGAACCGTATTCAGAACTTCCCGGATCTGTGTGGGATCCAGGAGGTTCAGGTTATAGACATCCGTGCCGGGAAGTTCCAGCGATTCGGAGTCCATTTTGGTGATGGCGACTTTCCAGTGCCAGTTGTTCATACAATGAGCGGCGAGATAGCTTCCCACGAAACCGGCGCCGCCGATGATCAGAGCCTGCATGAAAGCCCTCCTTTCTGTTTACAGACGGGAGAAGGCGATCTCTTTAGCTACCAGCTCCATGTCGTTCTTCACCATACGGGATACCAGCTCCTGGAACGGGATCTCGCGCTTCCAGCCCAGAGTCTTCTCTGCCTTGGAAGGATCGCCGAGGAGGATATCCACTTCAGCGGGGCGGAAGAATTCCGGATTTACCTTAACAACTACCTTGCCGGTGGCTTTGTCGGTACCGGTCTCGTTCACACCCTCACCGGACCACTCAATCTCGATACCTGCGCATGCGAAAGCGGTATCCACGAATTCACGAACCGTGCGGGTCTCGTTCGTCGCGATAACGTAATCGTCCGGAGTATCCTGCTGCAGCATCAGCCACATCGCGTGAACATAGTCTTTGGAATGTCCCCAGTCGCGCTTGGAATCCAGGTTGCCGAGCTCTACGCAGTCCTGTACGCCCTGCTTGATGCGGGCAACAGCATTCGTGATCTTTCTGGTAACGAATTCTTTGCCGCGGCGCTCGCTCTCATGATTGAAGAGGATACCGCTGCAGGCGAAGAGGTTGTAGCTCTCTCGGTAGTTCTTGGTGATCCAGTGGCCGTACAGCTTCGCTACGCCGTAAGGGCTGCGGGGGTAGAACGGAGTCGTCTCGCACTGTGGGATTGCCTGTACCAGGCCGAACATCTCGGAAGTGGAAGCCTGATAGAAATGAGCCTCCGGCTTTACGACACGGATGGCTTCCAGCATGTTGGTGACGCCGATGGCATCGATCTCAGCGGTGGCAAGGGGCTGCTCCCAGCTGGTTGCTACGAAGGATTGTGCCGCCAGGTTGTACACTTCGTCTGCCTGAGAGATCGTCATGGCGTGGATCAGAGAGGTCTGATCCGTCATATCCGCATAGATAAAGTGAATCTTGTCCTTGATATGATCGACATTGCCGTAGTCTACGACGCTCTTGCGGCGCATCAGACCGTATACTTCGTAGCCTTTGTCCAGCAGAAGCTCTGCCAGGTAAGAACCGTCCTGACCGGTAATACCGGTAATTAATGCATGTTTCATTTATATTCTCCTTTATGAATCTTACAAATACTGTGTCTGGCCTTCTTCTCTGAGCTTTGCGAGGATCTTCTTGATATCACCGGCGTGAGTCTTGTCGCAGATCAGGGTGACGTCATCCGTATCGATTACGATCAGATCCTCGATGCCTACAGTGGCGATCAGTTTGCCGCTGCTCTCAATGATGCAGTGGTTGGTATCCACCGTGGCGATATTGCCGCGCAGCACATTGCCCTCAGCGTCCGACTTGCGGATGCGCCCCATGGCCAGCCAGGAGCCCACATCGTCCCAGCCGAAGTTGCCAGGCAGGATGAAGATGTGAGAAGCCTTCTCCATAATGCCGTAATCGATGGATTCGGAGGGCAGCGTCGGGAATACTTCTTTGAGAACTCTGGTCTCGTTGGGAGTTCCGATGGCGGCTCCGATGGCTTGAAGACCGTCATAGAGATCCGGCATATGCGTCTTTATATTGTCAAGGATGCTGGATACGCGCCAGAGGAACATGCCGCTGTTCCAGAGGTAGTCACCGGAACGAAGGTATTCCTGCGCCTTCTCCAGGCAGGGCTTTTCAACGAAGCGGTCTACCGCGAAAGCATGTCCGTTCGTCTCGTCCGGATTATAGCGGATATAGCCGTAGCCGGTCTCCGGATAGTTCGGAGTGATACCGATGGTAACCAGGTTCGGGCTGGTCTCAGCGATCTCCAGACCCTGGCAGATCGTGCGGACAAAGGTGGGAGTGGAGCGTACCAGATGATCGGAAGGAAGAACCATCATAAGGGCATCTTCATACTTCCGGCTGATGTGCATGGCACCGAGGCCGATGCAGGGAGCCGTGTTGCGTCCGACCGGCTCACACAGAATATTCTGTTCCGGAAGTCCGGGCAGCTGAGCCAGTACCAGCTCGCGGTAAGCCTCGTTGGTGGCAATGTATACGTCTTCCAGATCAACCAGAGCGGAAATACGCTCGACCGTGAGCTGAATCATGGTCTTCCCATCATCGGTCAGAGAGAGAAACTGCTTCGGAAGTGCCTGACGGCTCCGGGGCCAGAATCGCTCTCCACGGCCTCCGGCCATGATCAAAGCGGTTGCTTTCATATTATTAGTTCTCCTTTGATTGAAATACTGTGTCGTGTTAAGACAGAATAATACGCATAAAGTATACAATAATCATGTCGGAAAAACAACAGAAAAATTATCCGGCTAAAAATCCTTTTGACCCGGACATTAGAATATGGTATGATACCATCGACAAAGAAGCAGTTGCTTCGAACTCCGGCGGGTACGCAGCGGCCGGAGAAACAGAAAGGACAACGTGGAATGAAAGTATCGTTTGATGCACAGCTTCTGCTGGAGGCACAGAAGACGGGAATCGGCTGGATGGCGGACCGCCTGCTGCGGGAAATGCGCCGCATTGACCCGAAGATGGATTTGCAGCTAAATTATTTTCAGCTGAGAGATTATAAGAACGGGACGCCGGAAGCGATGAAGGAATACCTGGATCTCGGCTTCCGGGAGAAGCGGGCCTTCTGTAGCTACAGCCTGTACAAGATGCTCTGGAACTGGATTCCGTATCCGTATTCCTCCTTCTTCGGGAAGGACTCGGATATTTCTTTCTTCTTTAATTATTATATTCCGCCGGGAGTAAAGGGAAAGCCGGTTACGGTCTTCCACGATATGGGCTACAAGGCGTTTCCGGAGACTGTGCGAAAGCGGACGATGATGATGCTGAATGCCAATATGGAGAAAGCGTGCCGCCGCGCGGAGAAGATCATCACCGTTTCGCAGTTCACGAAGGATGAGACGAATAAGTACCTGGGCGTGGATCCGGATCGCATGGTGGTGATGCACCTGGGTGTGAATCACGAGGTGTTTCGTCCCGGATGTCCGAAGGAGCGGATTGACGCAGTGCGGGCGAAGTACCATCTGCCGGAGGAGTACCTGCTCTACCTCGGTACGCTGGAGCCTAGAAAGAATATCGTGCGGATGATCAATGCCTACGCGAAGGCGCAGGCGGAGGATCCTTCGGTTCCTGTGCTGGTACTGGCCGGCCGGAAAGGCTGGATGTACGATGAGATCTTTGCGAGAGTGAAGGAGCTGAAGTTGGAGGAGAAGATCATCTTTACCGGATATATCGATGCGGACGAGCCGCCGGTTCTGCTGAACGGTGCACTGGCGTTTCTCTTCCCTTCCTTATATGAAGGATTTGGGATCCCGCCGCTGGAGGCGATGGCATGCGGAACGCCGGTGCTTACGGCGAACGCGGCATCCCTTCCGGAAGTGGTCGGAACAGCCGGAATTCTGGCGGATCCTTATTCCGAGGATGAGATTGCAGACGGGATCTTAAAGCTCTGCCGCGACCGGGCGCTCCGGGAGAAGCTTTCGAAGGACGGAATTGAGCGTGCCGCAGGGTTTACCTGGGAGAAAGGAGCAGAAATTCTGCTGGATGTCTTTGCATCCATAAGTTAATGTTATGAAAAGTGATGATGCGAATAAAGAAAATCGGATGACGGAAGTTCCGACGGAGCCGAAGGATGGCGCAAATGAGAAAAAGCTTCGTGTTCTGCAGGTGAATAAGATGTATTATCCTGCCACCGGAGGCGTGGAGCGCCTGGTGCAGCAGATCGCGGAAGGTCTGAATGAGCGCACCGATATGAAGGTGCTTGTCTGCCGGAAGAAGGGAAAGGGGCAGGTGGATACCATCAATGGTGTAGAGGTTCACCGGGCGTCCAGCCTTGGTGTGTATTTCTCCATGCCGGTATCCTTCAGCTTTTTCCGCCAGCTGCGGTCGATGAGCCGGGACTGCGATGTCATCCATCTGCATATGCCATTTCCTCTGGGAGATCTGGGAATCCTCTTAAGCGGTTTCAAGGGAAAGGTGGTTGTCAGCTGGCACAGTGATGTCGTGCGTCAGAAGAAACTGATGGTGCTGTACCGACCGATTATGGAACGGCTGCTGAAGCGTGCGGACGCGATCGTGGTGGCTACCAGAGGGCATATCGACGGTTCTGCTTATCTGGGGCCTTACCGGGATAAGTGTGTGGTTGTGCCGTATGCAGTCAGCGAATACCTAAGAAGAAAAGCGGAGGAGAGCACACCGAAGCAGTACATTCCGGGCGCGCCGGTGGAGTTCCTTTTCGTGGGACGCCTGGTGTATTACAAGGGCTGTGACGTGCTGCTTCGTGCGTTCGCGAAGGTCCCGAATGCGCGTCTGACGATGGTCGGAAACGGTGTGCTGCTCGGAGAGCTGCAGAATCTGGCGGAGGAGCTGGGCATTGCTTCACGGGTGCGCTTTGAGACGGATCTGCCGGATAGTAAGATGGCGGTTGCCTTTGAGAATTCGGATGTCTTCGTGCTTCCCTCAGTGGAGCGCAGCGAAGCCTTCGGTCTGGTTCAGATTGAGGCGATGGCATATGGGAAGCCTGTAATCAATACCTGGCTGAAAAGTGGTGTGCCTTATGTCAGCCTGAACGGGAAGACCGGACTTACAGTAAATCCTGGTGACGTGGACGCTCTGGCAGATGCGATGAAGAAGCTGGCGGCAGATCCTGCGCTTCGCGAGCAGTACGGGAAAGCGGCGCGCGAGAGAGTACAGAAGAATTTTACTACGGAACTTATGCTGGATCAGCTGATGAAAGTGTATCAGCGGTAGATAATCAACTATAGAAATAGAAAGAAATAAAAATGTAACAAAGTTGTAAACATTTTTAAGATTTTTTTAAAATGCTTGAAATTGGTGCTTAGCACTAGTAGAATATTTACTGGAAAGATATGTTTTAACCTGGCAACACGAAAGGAAAACGAATGAAAAAGAAGTATGTAGTATGTTTGCTTGCTTTTTCTCTGACATTTACCTGCATTTCTCCGACAGGAACCATCGTATATGCTTCAGAGATGGGGAGCTCCTCGCAGCAGGAAGAAGAAAAATCAGTTGAGACCAATGAAACAGCTGGACAGAATGGTGATTTTACAGAAGCACTTGACGGATTAGAACAGCAGGAAAGCGCTTTAGAGGAGACGACAGAGCAATTGAATCTGCTCAATGTCTCTTCCTGGAATTTAGGTAATGGCAGCGCATATATCCTGAATGGCGGTACGATTGCCATGGAGGGCGACAGCGCAATTGCGTTTGATGAAGAAGACGGCTGCCTGACGCAGACAGATGCGGACGGTAATGTGACGGTACTGGCGCAGGTAAATGGCCGGAATCTGAATGTCTTTGACGATTATATTTACTATACGGACGGGGAAGCGCTAGTGCGCCTCTCACGGGCAGATGGTTCTGTGGAAACCATCTTTACGGCGGAGAATACAATCCACCAGCTCTATGTGGTGAATGAGAAAGCCGTTTACTTCTTGATGGACGGTTCCGTCTGGGCATTCTCTCTGGGTGAAGAGGCGAATGGTGCTCCGGTATTGGTAAAGGAAGATGGGGCAATCACCGGATTCATTCCGACCGAATACGGAATGATTTACGCGAAGGGCGATCTCTTTGACCGTACGGTCTATGCCGGCGAGATGGAAGTAAAGTCCGGCGTATGGAGTTTCTACACAGAGAACGGCGATCTGTATATCAGTACGGCGGACGAGGATGAGCGCATGAGCGTATCCGAGCTGTTCGGCGTATATTCCGCAGAAGCTGTGAGCACGTACAGTATCGGCGAGGAGGTTACGGCGGATGAGATCTTCCACGAGGCAGAGGACTGCGTGGTCTGCGATGAGAATGCAGAGCTGGTTGCTTCCGGCGCGGAGACATTTGTTGCCGATGAAGAACCTCTGGAGGTTACAGCAATTTCGGCTTATGCGAATGTAAGTAATGGTCAGAAGAATATTGTAAAGCGTGCCAGACAGATGCACGAAGTTGAGTGGACGCCTCTTCAGGATATTGTATCCTGGAAACGCGATGACGGCTATGTGATTACTTTCCGAAAGGGAGTTACCTATAATGGACTTCCTTACGGACAGCCGGTTTATGCGAAATATGTTCCATGGAATGCCACTCTGAAAGAGTTTGTAGCAGCAGTGAAGAATGAAGACAGTAAGATGTATACCAGCCGTTCCACCTATAATCGGAGTGCGCCTTATTATTCCTCTGACTGCAGCGCGTTTGTCTCCTGGGCGTGGGGGCTTTCTTCCCGTCAGACGACAAGCTCGATCCCTTATTTCGCTACGAAGGTAACACCTCAGAATCTGTACGGCCTTCAGGTCGGTGATGCGCTGGATAAGTCCGGTTCGCATGTTGTCCTGGTAGAGGATATCGGTTACGATGATGACGGCGATATTGTTTATATCGATATTATGGAGCAGACGCCTCCGAAGACGAAGGAGACTCGTTACGGAATCGGCGGTGAGAAGTCCCTGTCGGATCTGTATACCCGTTATATCGAGAATGGCGGATATGTGATTTACCGCAGCAAGACAAGAGATTCTGTTAAGTATACGCATGACTGCACGGTTCCGATCGATGGCGATTACTGCTCCAGCAGCTGCCGGAATCGGGTTTCTTTTGAGAATAAGGATGTATACCTGTACGCAGGTAAGAGCATGACACTGAGTCTTACCAATAACACCGGTACTTCCGTTACCTCCTGGAGCACGAAGAATCCTTCCGTGGCAACGATTACATCTGGTGGTGTAGTAACCGGCGTTTCCGCCGGAACGGCACAGATTGTGGTGAAGGCCGGTTCCTATACGAGCACCTGCACGGTTCATGTTATTACAGAGCAGGAAGTTGTAGATCGTGCAGCAGTCAAGGAATTTGTAACGCGCCTGTACAAGAATATTCTGGGACGTGACCCGGATACTAATGGACTGAACGCCTGGGTAGAAGAACTGGCAACCGGCAAGCAGACCGGCTCCGGAACTGTCGCCGGTTTCTTCTTCAGCAAGGAGTTTCTTGGCAAGGATATCAGTGATGACGAGTTCGTGACAATTCTGTATCGTACGATTTTTGACCGCGAGCCGGATCCCAGTGGAAAGAATGCCTGGCTGAGGGTTCTTGCAAAGGGACAGAGCCGCAACCACGTAACCGGTTCGATCGAATTCAAGGATATGTGTGCCGATTACGGTATCCTGACTGGTTCTTACAAGTCCACAGAGATTGTTGATAAGAATCCGGATGTAACTGCTTTCGTGGTACGTATGTACGAGACCTGCCTGGACCGCAAGCCGGATAAGAACGGCCTGTATGCCTGGGTGGAGGAGCTCCTGAACGGTGATTCCAATGGTCTGGATATCGCAAAGGGCTTCCTGCTGAGTCAGGAGATGGATCGAAAAGATCTGAGCGATTCCGATTTCCTGGATATCTGCTACCGCGCACTGTTCGACCGCAAGGCGGATGCCGCAGGCAAGCAGGACTGGCAGGATCAGATCGATGACGGCGCCAGCCGGAAAAGAGTAGTAGTTGGATTTGTATACTCACAGGAGTATATGAAGCTCTGCAGAAACTACGGAATCGAGCTGGATTAAAGACTACGAAAAACAGTGAAAATGTTGCGGTAGCTGCCGGAATTGTATTCTACCGGCAGTTTATGAAAAAGGAAGAAGCGAAAAGATTAGTTTGTACTTAAAAAGAGGGCTGTCGCTGCTGCGATAGCCCTCTTGGGTTATTTATTTTCATTTTCATCCTCGTTCGGACATTCCTTCGGTTCCGGCAGGATGACGCGCACCAGCTCGATGCGGTTGCGGTCTACTTTCTCGGCCTTGAAGTGATAGCCGTCCTCACTCGTGACGGATTCGCCCTGCTCCGGGAAATGATCCAGCAGGCCGACCAGATAGCCGCCGATGGAATCGTAATCCTCGCTCTGCAGGTCACTGCCGATCTCATCATTTAGATCATCCAGGCGGTAGGAACCGGCCACCAGATATTCGCGGTCGCGAACCTTCTGGATATCATTCAATTCGGATTCATCGAATTCATCACGGATATCACCCACGATCTCTTCCAGGATATCCTCCATCGTGATGATGCCGACGGTTGTTCCGTATTCATCCAGTACAATCGACATCGGGATGGTCGCCTGACGCATCTCATGGAACAGCTCGTGTGTATTCTTAAATTCGTGCGTGTAATACGCTTCCCGCATGTAATCGCGGATGGCGAACGGCGTTCCCTGCTTATACAGAACCAGATCCTTCATATTCAGAATGCCGACGACATTGTCCGGGCTTTCCTCATAGATCGGGATTCGGGTGAAGCGTTCTTCTCGGAAGATATCCAGCAGATCTTCGTAAGAAGTCTCTATATCTGCAAATACGACATCTACACGGGGGATCATAACATCCTTCGCCTGTGAGTCGCTTAAGTCGAACACATTCGTGATCATTTCCTTCTCATCGGATTCGATGACGCCTTCCTCATGGCTGACTTCCACAATTGTTCGAAGTTCATCTTCCGTCATCAGCTCGCCCTTCTCATTCGGGTTTACTCTCATGAGAAAGAGATACGCTCTGGAGAAGAGATTCACAATGAAAATCAGAGGGGTTAGAGCTGTCATCAGAAAATGGATGACAGATACGTTTTTGAGTGCCAGCCGCTCCGCGCGGATGGTAGCGATCGTCTTCGGAGAGATCTCACCGAAGATAAGTATGACCAGCGTTAAGAGTCCGGTACCGATCCCAACGGCCAGGTTGCCGCCAATCTTGTTGGCAAGCACCGTGGCGAGTGCAGATGCGCTTAAGTTTACAATGTTGTTGCCGATCAGGATGGTTGTCAGCATCTTGCCCTGCTCTTCCAGCATCTCAAGTACGAGAGCCGCCTTTCGGTTGCCGTTCTCAGCCAGAGAGCGGAGGCGGTGGCGGTTCACGGTTGTAAGCGCAGTCTCCGAGGCAGAGAAAAATGAAGACAGATAAATCAGCATAAGTAGAACAATCAGTAGCCAGACGTCACTTGGGTCCAAAGTATAATCACTCCTATTCCTGTAATAAAAAATGGTAACTGCAAACTGATATCAGGGTTTACAGATTATTCCAAAATACAACCCATGATACCATGAAAGCATTCTACAATAACGATGAAGTAATGTCAAGATTACGGGGGCATATTTGCGGGCGCATTCTAGGCAGGAGAAGAAAAAATGTGGCATGTGAAGGACGCAGCGGCCATAGAATGTAGAAGCAGTAACGATTTAGAACCATACGGATTTTTAGCAAATGCACGAATCATACGTTTCGGATTAATGCGTTCCAGATTAGAAAGGAGAAGAAAATGGGGGAAGAAGTGAAAAGCAGCAGGCAGGAGAGCAGAGCAGGAAAATGGCTGTATGCGTTGACGGTTAGCCTGATGGTTACATTCCTCGGAGTTCTGGCGATCAGCTTCACGATGAGCCGTCTTCATTTCGGGAGTGATGTGCTGAGGGGACTCTGTCTGACTCTGGAAGCGGTATCTGCCTTTGCCGGAGCCATGCTGCTGGGAAAGCGAATGATGAGCCGGCGCTTTCTGTGGGGGCTGCTGCTGGGCCTTATATATTTCCTGGT
>ENA-UOJJ01000955-UOJJ01000955.1-human-gut-metagenome-genome-assembly--contig:-CS66-NODE-955-length-46032-cov-14.163517_pt1 | contig 46032 bp, 37 predicted proteins | sample MGYA00242343_ERZ723890 | MGnify/ENA metagenome assembly ERZ723890
ACAGTCGGTCACGTCCAGAATGCAGTGGTCGGAGCTGCCGCCCACCACAGTGACGCCGCTGTCCAGCGGCGTCAGGCTCTCCAGCTCGCCCACGTCGGCCCGACCCAGCGCCAGCAGCGCACGGCGGCGGACACCGTAATCCTCATACACCGGCTTGCGGCCGAAGGCGTCGATGCAGAACTCCCCCTGGGGATAGGTGGGCTTTTCCCGCACCTCGATGACCTCTGCCGTCAGGGTGAAGGTGTCCTGCCGCAGATAGTCCATATCCTCGATATGCCACAGGTTGGGCAGGTCGTAGCCCAGAAGGATGTTTTCCCCAATGCGCAGGTGGTTGATCCCCTCTGGCATGGTGCCCCAGTGCACCAGCGTATAGGAGCTGGTGGCACCGCCGGAGACGATCTCCAGCTTGCGGTCGATGGCCTCCTCTACACGACGAGCCAGCGCGGTCAGCTGCCCCATCTTCTCCGGCGTGGGCTGAATGGAGCCGTAGCAGCTCAAGTTCACGCCGATGCCGGACAGGTGCACGTGGGGCAGATCGCGTTCCACGTGGACGCAGGCGTCAACAAATTCGTCCTTATCCCAGAAGCCCTCCCGCAGGTCGCCCAGATCGGCCATGACGATAACGCCGTGGGTCTTGTTCTGCCTGCGGCACTCCTGCTCCAGCGCGTCCAGCGTCGTCCGGTCGCTTTGCAGCGACAGGTCGCACAGCGCCACTGTGTCGGGAAGCTCCGTCAGTCCGGGAATGCGGATCAGCAGGAACGGGCCGTCCACGCCTGCGGCGCGGCAGCGTGCCACCTGCTCCAGACGGCTGGTGCCGATCTGCGCCGCGCCGTTCTGGCGCATGACCTGCGCCACCTGCGGCATGCCGCCGCAGCCCTTGATGATCCCGCAGACCTGAATGTTCTGCGCCCGGCAACGGGACAGGATCTCCTGTGCGTTATGGTTCAGCCTGTCCAGATGTACCTCCAGACAGGGATATTGCCGATTCATGGTTTCACCTCATTTTAAGTCAGTACACATTAGTATATCATACCTTATCCAATAAAGCCACCCTATTTTTTCCCGCGGACGAAAAGTCTTGCAAAAACTTGTCCTATTGCCTATAATCATCACATAGTAATAGAGACAGACCCCCATGAGAAAGGAAGCGTTCCATGAAAAAGATCATATGTTTGGCAGCGGCGCTGCTTTTGCTGGCGCTGGCGCTGACCGGCTGCCACAAGCACGTGTCCGCCGCGCCCGCTACCTGTACCGAGCCGGAGATTTGCACCGAGTGCGGCAAGGTGATGACTGAGGCGCTGGGTCACGACCCCGGCCCCGAGGCCACCTGCGCCGCGCCCCAGACCTGCCGGCGGTGCGGTATTGAGCTGTCGCCCCAGCTGCCCCACACTTCTGCCGGCCCTGCCACCTGCACGGAGGCCGAGGTCTGTGCGGTGTGCGGCGCGGTCATCAGCCCTGCGCTGGGTCACACGGTAGGGGAGGACGGCGTGTGCACTACCTGCGGACAGCAGGTGGTTCCGGCCGGACAGCGGTACATCGCACCCGGTAAGGGCAGCGCTGTTTCCTCCGACAACGCCTCTGCCGTCACGGCGGAGACGGCCAGCGACGGCCACTATCACAACAACATCGCCGCCTATTATGCCAACGCGGTGCTGGTGTGCGGTGACTACGGCGTGGAGTATTTCGACCCCGACCCCACCGGCTCCAGCGCCTATGCCGAAACGGTGAACAAGTTTGCCGCCAAGTACCCCAACATCCACGTGACCTGCCTGCTGACGCCAAAGTGCTGCGCCTATCATTCTCCGGCAGACTATGACGATCCCCATGACAACATCGCCAGCTTCATCAAGTCTACCTACGGCATGATGGACAGCTCTGTCACCACTGTGGACTGCATGGGCCTGATGGATCAGCACGCCGGAGAGTACATGTTCTACCGCACCGACCACCATTGGACCAGTCTGGGCGCCTACTATGCCTCGGCGGCCTACTGTCAGGCCAACGGCCTGACGCCCTGGACGCTGGACAGCTATGACACGGTGGTGCGCACCGGCTACACCGGTTCTCTGTACATGTACGGCAATCATCCTGCCGAGCTGACAGCCAACCCGGATTACTCTGTGGCCCGTTTCCCCCATGTGGGCTATTCCATGGTGTACTATCGGGACGGCGTGCAGTATAACGGTCAGGCGGTCAACGGCGGCGTCAGCGACTATGCCGGAATGTTCCTGTGCGGCGACCAGCCCCTGACGGTTATCACCACCGACAACAAGAATGGCAAAACCCTGCTGGTATTCAAGGAGTCCTACGGCAACGCCTTCGTCCCCTATATGATCGACTACTACGAGCGGATCGTGGTGGTGGATATCCGGGAGGATGTGGGCAGCGTCAGCGGCATTATCTCCCAGTACGGTGTCACCGACGCCCTCATTATCAACAACTGTCAGGCTGCCACCAGCCTGCGGAGCAATCTGGAGAGCCGGGCGCTTTCATAAACCCTGCGCAAAAAAATGGCCACCCTTTCGGGTGGCCATTTTTTATGCAATTGTGATACCTCTTACGCGAACAGGTAGCTGTACTTGTCACGCATGGTGACGATCAGCGTCTCCAGATCGGCGGGCAGGCCGTTCTTGGCGTCGCTCAGGTCGTAGTCCTTGGGCTCACCGAAGGTACGGACGCGCACCTTGTCGCCGCCCAGGAACAGGACGCCTGCGTTGTGGGAATCCACCATGTCCTCAGCGGTCTGGAACAGGGTGAACTTGTCGTGACAGGGCTCGGAGGAGTAGGGGCAGAACTGGGTGCAGTTGCCGCACTCGTTGCACATCTTGTCCACGTGGACGATCTGGTGCTTGCCGTCGGCCATGGCGATGGCCACGTTGGCGCGGTTGGGGCAGGAATCCACGCAGTTCTCGCACACGGTTTTGCACTGTAGGCAGCGCTGGCCCTCATGGCAGGGATATTCCGCCATCTTCAGGGTGCCCTTCTTGGCGGCGGCGTCCGCGATGGTGACGTAGGCCTGCCCGGGGATCTCGTAGGTGTGGGGCGCACCGATGACCTCAGCGGCGAAAGCGGCGGCGTCGGCAATGCCCTCCACCACAGTGGCGGGGCCACGGGTGGCATCGCCTGCGGCGTACACACCCTCGATGTTGGTCTTGAAGGCGGGACGGCCCTTCTTGTCCAGCTCGATGCCGTTGGCGGTCATGAGAGCGTCGTCCACCTGCTCACCTACGGCGGAGATCACCAGATCGCAGGGGATCTCAAAGAACTCACCGCTGCCCACGGGGCTGCGGCGGCCGGAAGCGTCAGCCTCACCCAGCACCATTTTTTCGCACGTCAGCACGCCGTCGGCCTGCTTCACGGGAGCGGCCAGCTCGGCGAAGGTCACGCCGTCAGCCAGCGCCAGCGCCAGCTCATGCTCGTCGGCGGGCATGTACTTGCGGGTGCGGCGATAGACCAGCGTCACGTTCTTGGCGCCGCTGCGCTTGGCAAGACGGGCCGCATCCATGGCGGTGTTGCCGCCGCCGATCACGGCGATATTACCGGCCACGGAGATGTTGCCGGCCTTCACGCCCTTCATCCACTGGATGGCGCCGGCCACGTCGCCTGCGATGTCCAGCTTGCCGGGCTTCCAGGCGCCAACGGCGAACAGAATGTGGGTGTAGCCCTGCTTCTTCAGCTCGTCCACAGAGGGAGCGGGTGCGCCGCACTTGACCTCAACGCCGTACTTCTCCATCATGGCGATATCCTTGGCGATGGTCTCGTTGGCGATACGGAAGCTGGGAATCACGTGACGGGGTACGCCGCCCAGCTCCTTTTCACGCTCGAAGATCGTCACGGCGATACCGGCGCGGGCCAGGAAGTTGGCGGCGGCGATACCGGTGGGGCCGCCGCCGATGATGGCGGCCTTCTTGCCGGAGATCTTCTCGGTGGGACGGATGTTGGCCATGACGGCGCTGTAGCCGTTCTTGGCGGCCACCAGCTTGGCGTCACGGATGTGGACGGACTCCTCGTAGAAGTTGCGGCTGCACTTGTTCTGGCAGCGGTGGGCGCAGATGGTGCCGGTCAGGAAGGGCAGGGGATTCTTCTCGGTGATAAGCTTCAGCGCCGGGCCGTACAGGCCCTTGTTCACCAGCTCCAGATACTCGGGAATGTCCTGTGCGATGGGGCAGCCGCCCTTGCAGGGTGCGCTGAAGCAGTCAATCCAGGGCACGTTCTTCTCGCTCTTGCGGCTGGGCAGGGGCTTGATGGGCTTCACGTGGTGCACGTCGGTGTGGCTGGCGGTAGACATTTCGCAGATGGCCTGGGTATCGGTGCCGCAGAAGGGCTTATAGGTCATGTGCTCCACCTTTTCCACCATCTGCAGCAGGCGGTTGTATCCGCCGGGCTTCAGGATGGTGGTGGCCACGGTGATGGGCCAGATACCTGCGGCAAACAGCTTGTCGCAGTTGAAGTACTCGGCGCCGCCGGCAAAGGAGATGCGCATCTTGCCCTGGAACTGGCGGGAAATGCGATGGCACATCTCGATGGTCAGGGGGAACAGGGAGCGGCCGGACATGTACATCTCGTCGTTGGGCAGCTCGCCGCGGGTGGTGTCGACGGGGAAGGTGTTGGACAGCTTCAGGCCGAACTCCAGACCCTTACTGTCGGCCAGCGCCTGCAAACGCTCGAACATGGGAACGGCGTCGGCCCACTGGAGATCCTCGTTGAAGTGGTGCTCGTCGAACACGATGTAGTCATAGCCCATGCTGTCCAGCGTGCGGCGTGCAGTCTCGTAGCCCAGAATGGTGGGGTTGCACTTTACGAAGGTGTGCAGCTGCTTCTCAGTGATGAGGTAGCTGGCAATGCGCTCAATCTCGTCAGGAGGGCAGCCGTGGAGGGTGGAAACGGTGACGCTGCGGCTAACGCGGGGGTCAATGGCATCGATGTAGGCGCTCTCCTCGGGGAACAGCTCCTTCAGAACGGCCTTGCACTCGCCGAAGATGGCGGTCTTGTTGGCGTCCTTCATGCCCTCGATATAGGTGTTGACCTTGTCGCCCTTGATGCCTTCCAGATCGTAGCCCACGGACATGTTGAATACGAAGCCGTTGGGATCGCCCAGACCGTACACCTTGCTGAGCACCTTCAGGGCGCACCAGGCCTTGATGTACTCGTCCATTGCCTGGGGAATGGTCAGCTCGGTGGACCACTCCTGGTTGTAGCCCTCGTCATTGGCCAGAATGCAGGGACGGGGCACACAGGCGGCCAGATCGGCGCCGTCCATCTTCTGAACGGTCTTGACCTCGAAGAACCGGGCGCCTGCCATGTAGGCGGCGATGATGTTCTGGGCCAGCTGGCTGTTGGGGCCTGCGGCGGGGCCGAAGGGAGTTTCAATGCGCTCGCCGAAAATGGGCAGGGATTTGCCGGTGGCGTGGTAAGCCTTGCGCACACCAAAAATTTCGCCGCAGTTGGCGTATTCCGTGACCACCCAGTTCATCAGAGACTTGAACGGGATGGGATACATTTTTTCAGACATGGGATGTCCTCCTTGTCGTGAGATTGTGTTATTTTGTGTAGGGGCGGACAGAGTCGTCTGCCCCTACAGGTGGGTATATCAATACTCTCTGTGGTTCAGATCGCCCCACAGCTTCTTGGCGGCCTCGAGGATATGGGCGTTCTCGGCCTCCTCGTCGATGCCCACCAGCACGCGGTCCTTCATCAGCAGTTTACCGGCGGCGATGGTGGTCTGGCACTGGCGGCCGGTCATGCCGAAGATCATGTGGCCGTCAATATTCTCGTCGGAGAAGGGGGTAAAGGGCTTGTAGTCCATGACGATGATGTCCGCTGCGGCGCCGGCCTTCAGCACGCCCAACTGCTGGGGGAAGTACTTGGCGCCGATCTTGGCGTTATTCTTGAACAGCATGTCCGTGACCTCGCACCAGCCCACGTTGGGCAGGCAGTTCTGGCTGCGCTGGGAGCACAGGGCCACCTTGATGGACTCCAGCATGTCGTTGGTGTAGGCGTCGGTGCCCATGCCCAGCAGGATGCCCCGCTTGTACAGCTGCAGCACCGGGCAGATGCCGATGGCGTTGCCCATGTTGGACTCGGGGTTGTTGACCACCATGGTGTTGGTCTCCTTGATGATCTCCATCTCGGCGGTGTTCACGTGGATGCAGTGGCCCAGAATGGTCTTTTCGCCCAGAATGCCGTGATCCTGCAGACGCTGCACGGGACGGCGGCCGTAGTTCTGGAGAGAGTCGTACACATCGTTCATGCCCTCGGACACGTGGATGTGATAGCCGGTGCGGCCGTTGTTGGCCTCCACCATGCGGTCAAAGGTCTTGTCGGAGATGGTGAACAGAGCATGGCCGCCGAACATGGCCGCCAGCATGGGATCCTTCCGTTGCTCGCACTCGGTGATGAAGTCGGCGTTCTCCTTGATGGCCTGCAGGCACTTCTCCTCGCCGTCACGGTCGGACACCTCATAGCACAGGCAGGAGCGCAGGCCCAGACGCTTGCTCTCCTCGGCGATGGTGTGCAGCGTGCCAGGGATCTCGCCGTAGCTGGCGTGATGGTCGAACACGGTGGTGACGCCCTGCTTGATGGAGTCCATGTACAGCGCGGTGGCGCTGGCGCGGGTGCCGTCCATCATCAGGTGGCGGTCGATGGCCCACCATGTGCCGTCCAGCACCTCATAGAAATTGGTGGGGTTGTTGCCCACGATGCTCAGGCCGCGGGCCAGAGCGGAATAGATGTGGGTGTGGGCGTTGATGAGAGCGGGCATGATGACGCTGCCCTTGGCGTCGATGATCTCCGCCTGGGGGTACTTGGCACGCAGCGCGGCTTCCTCGCCTACCTCAACGATGTTGGCCCCTTCGTAGGCTACGGCGCCGTGCTCGTAATAGCCCTTCCCCTCGCTGTCGCGGGTGATCAGTCTGCCATTGGTCACTAAAGTCATATGGTTTTCCCTCCTGTAAAAAAGTTCCAATTCACCATCACTGTCGCTAAATGCAAAAATGTTTCAAACCTCCGGGGAGGTCTGAAACACTCAAGCCGCTGCGCCGAGTGATAGTTGCAGCCCGTGCGCGAAGCACTTCCTTACAGCTACCAATCTTGGATTGTCTCCTCTATTTTACCTGAAAAACGTGTCGTATGCAAGACCTAATTGTTGCCTTTGCATGAAAAATCCCCTGTTTTTTTCGACGACGGACTGGTAAATTGTATATTGACGCAGTTCATCTTGTGTGCTATATTAGATGTAAAGATTTGGGAGGTGCTGTGTGATGCGCAACGTGTATATTTACGGAGATTCGCTGCTGAAGGCCACTGTGCCGGACGAGGAGCTGAAATATCATTTTCACCTGCCGGAGATCATGGCCCGCTATCCCTCTGACCGGGTGCAGGTGACGAACCGGGCCAAGATGGGCGCCACCGTGTCCAAGGGCCTGTCGCTGGTGGAGCACGACGCGGCGCGGGGACTGGATGCCGATTACGCCCTGATCTGCTACGGCGGCAACGACAGCGACTATGACTGGGCCGCCATCGCCGCCGACCCCGCTGCCGACCACCAGCCCCATACGAAGCGGGAGACCTTCCGCCAGACGCTGGAGAGCATGCTGAACGTACTGTACCGGCAGGGCGTGCAGCCGGTGCTGATGAGCCTTCCGCCCATCGATCCCCGGCGGTATCTGAATTTCATCTGCCGCAATGGGCTGGATCGCAGCGCCATCCTACGCTGGCTGGGGGACGAGGATATGATCTACCGCCATCAGGAGCTGTACAGCGACACGGTGACGGAGCTGGCCTACGTCAACAGCGTGCCGTTGATCCATGTGCGGCAGGCGTTTCTGGCGGATCACCATATGAACGACATGCTGGCCGCCGACGGTATCCACATGACCATGGAGGGCTACGGCAAGCTGTTTGACACGCTGGCCGACTGGCTGCGGCCTAAGTTGGATTAAGAATGAAATAAACCGAAACCCCCGCCATACGGCGGGGGTTTTCGGCTGCTTCACGTCCCGGCACAGAGACGCAAAGCTGACAGGGTATAACGACAGGGGAGAGAGAAAATAGCAAAGTTAGCGCTCGGGATCCCAGTTGGAGTTTTTGTCCTCCTTATCAGCCTGAGCCTTCTGAGCTGCGGCAGAAGCGCGGGGCAGATCCTCGCCCGTCAGATACTTCTTCAGGGGCTTATAGGCCACGGCGAACACCACCAGCGTGATGGCGATGTTGGGCAGCATGTAGGCCAGATTGTACAGCAGGGAGTAGAACCAGGGAGACTTCATGGTCATGCCGAAGAACACGTCGGGCATATATGCGGCCCAGATGGTGGCGCCCACCACATAGTGCACCAGGAACCGGGCAAAGCCGGCAATCAGCGTACCGGTGAAAACGCCGCTTTTCTTACGGGCCGCCAGACCGGCAAAGCCCAGCACCGTAAACGCCAGCAGATAGTCGCCGATAATGGACTGCCAGCCGATGGCAAAGCCGCCGTCAAATACGAACTGCAGCACGCCGAAAACAAAGCCGCTCAGCAGGCCAGGCCCAAGGCCCCAGCGCACGGCATACAGCACCAGCGGAACCATGGACAGCACGACGCTGCCGCCCCAGGGCATCTCCCACAGCTTGATAAAGCTGAGGATCTCGGCCACAGCCACCAGAACAGCGCCCTCGCACAGGGCGCGAAGCTTCATGTGATTCATTTGTTGTTACCTCCTAAGAAAACATAGTCTGACCGCTGCGGTCTTTCCGTGGGAGGTACGCTCCGCAAAAGAAACACCGCATTGCGGCGATGCAATGCGGTGAAAATCATCACTATGACCACATTCCTACGCCGGCATTATCCGGATCAGGTTCGAGGGATCACAGCGGCGATACGCTGTATCTCAGCCGGTTTACACCAGCACCCCTTGTATTGTAGCGTCATCATAGCACACAGGTAGGTTTTTGTCAATACGTGTCGGCAGAAAAATCTGCCATTTTTTTACACCTGATCCAGATGGCCGGTGGCCTCCAGCGTGGCAAAGCGATCCAGCGCGATATATCCGGCGGCGAAGATCACGTACAGACCCGCCAGTGCCAGCAGCGGCTTCAGGATGTTGGCCCAGCCCGGCTCGCTGAATACCACGCTGCCGCTGTCCGTGACCACCTGTGCCGCCAGTATCTCATGGCGCAGGGTGTACACCGTGCCGTCAGCGGCGGTGAAGCTGCGGCGCTGGGCCTTCAGCTCCTTGTACAGCGCGCCGTCCTCATCGGTCTGCTGCTCCACCTCGTTGCCCTGCAGATCCAGCGCGGCAACAGTTTTTCCGGTGGACAGCAGCAGCTGTCCGTCCCGCACGGTGAACAGAAAGCTCTTGTCCACGTGGGGCGTGATGGTGGACACCTTTTGTCCCGCCTCATATACCTCGATCTTTCCGCCCCGGCCCAGATACAGCCGTCCGGCGTCGTCCGCCGCGATGCCCTCATAGGACAGGGCCATACGGCCCGTCACCATGGCGATGACGGACAGCAGGAAGATCAGTATAGCCGGGATAGCCAGCGCCCGCATCAAACGGCGGTATTTCGGTTCCAATAGTTTCATAGGTCTACCTCGCGTTCCGGAGAATTACATCCACATGGCGAACAGCCGCAGCAGCGTGCCAAGAGCCTTGTGATACCAGGGACGGCTTTTCCAGTGCTTCATGGTCATGCGTTCGCCGGAGGCGGCGATGCGCGCCATGTCCTCTGCCAGCGGCTGGGACGCCGCCGTGCCGTACAGCAGCGTACCGCACTCGAAATGCAGCTGGAAGCTGCGGTAATCCATGTTTACCGAGCCGACAAACGCCATTTTCCCGTCTGCCAGCACGGTCTTGCCGTGCAGCAGGCCCGGCGTGAAAATGTCGATCTCCACCCCGTGGCGCATCAGCTCGCCCCAGTAGCTTTCCGCCACCAGATAGGCGAACTTGTGGTCGGGAATGCCGGGCATCAGCAGCTGCACCTTGACGCCGCTGTCCGCCGCCAGACACAGGGCGCGCATCATGGGCTCGTCAATGGCCAGATACGGCGTGGTGATGGTCAGCGTCTCCCGCGCTCCGGCGATCAGCTGCAAAAACGCGTCTTCGGCGGTGTTGATGGGGTTGTTGTCCGGGCCGTCCACAAAGGGCTGGACGAAGCCCTGACCCTCCGCGCCGAAGCGGGGACGGTAGTAGTCGTAGCCGTTTGCCAGCGTGCCGCCCATCCGCTCCCACAGGTGGATGAAGTCCCGTGTGAGACCCCAGGCGCCCCGGCCGGTCAGCCGCACGCCGCAGTCCTTCCAATAGCCGAACCGCTCCGTGATGTTGGCGTATTCATCCGCCAGATTGGCGCCGCCGGTATAGGCCACCTCGCCGTCGATGCAGGCGATCTTCCGGTGGTCGCGATAGTTGAAGTACAGCCGGTTCACGTACTGGTGCACCGGGTTGAAGATCATGACCTCCACGCCGATACTTTGCAGCGCGTCGATCTCATCGTTGCCGAAGCGCATCATGCTGCCGAAGTCGTCAAAGAGGAACTTGATCTCCACGCCCTCCGCCCGCTTGCGGCGGAAGATATCCAGCATCCGGTCGAAGATCTCGCCCCGTGCCACAATATAGTATTCCAGAAAGATGAAGCGCTTCGCCTGCTCCATGTGCTCCAGCAGATCGCTGAGATACGCCTCGCCGGTGGCGAGATATTCCGCCTGGGTGCTGTCGTACAGGGGGAAGCCGCCCCGTGCCATGTAGCAGGCCAGACGGTTCCACTCCGGCATTTGCTCTGCCAGCGCCGCCGCAGCGGCGGCGCACTGCTCCGTCTGGGCGGGACTCTCCGCCGGAAGCGGCACCTTTTTCAGCGTCAGCCGCTTGGCACTGCTTTCGCCGTTCCACAGCCAGTACAGGATCAGACCCGCGGCGGGTACCACCAGGATCAGCAGGATCCAGCCGATCTTGTAGCTGCTGCTGCCGGGGCGGGTGTAGACGCGTCCGGCTACGATCAATGCCAGCACTTGCAGCAGCGTATAGGCCAGCGCCATTTTCTGCTGCAGCAGCACGGACAGCCCCACCACCAGTGCGATCTGCACCAGCAGCAGCAGCGCCACCAGCGCAAGCCGCAGTCCGGCGCTGATCCGCCGTTCCGTTTTCTGTTGTATCCGGTACTTTTTCATGGGGCTCCTTTCAGAATAGGGTAAGGGGATAGCGGGGAAAATTGCGCAGGGGATGGTGTACCAATCGGCCCCCTCTGGGAGGGGGCTGTCAGCCGCAAGGCTGACTGGGGGAGAGAATAAAAGGCTGAAATTCTCTCCCCCGTCGGGGCGTTAAGAAAATATGCCGGTGGCATGTTTTTAGCCCCGATCTCGGCGGCTGTGCCGCCGTAGCTGCCACCTCCCTCACAGAGGGAGGCAAAGAACGTGTAGTTCAGGGTCGGCCCCTCCCGCTCAGTTCCGGTTCTTCCGCAGCAGCTCCTGCTGGATGTCCCACAGCTTCTGGCTGAGATCCACGTAATAGGTCTGGGGGTTATCAAAGCGCTTGATCTCGTCCCACAGGGTGTTCACCTGCTGCTTGCAGTAGGCCTGAATGTCCTTCAGAGATGGGGACTGGTACACCTTTTTGCCGTTCAGGAACACCGGCACCAGCAGCTCACGGGCCTCGAAGTTGCACACGTTCTTGGTTTTCCACGTGGCATAGGGGTCGAACAGTATCAGCGGCTCATTCTCGTCCACCACCTCGTCGTGAACGGTCATGTAGTCGGCAATGGCCTTGCCGTTGTCTCTGTTATAAAGGCGATACACCTTCTTGAAGTGGGGAATGGTGATCTTCTCCACGTTTTCGCTGCACTTGATCTTGGGAATGATCTCGCCCTTGTCGTTCTCCACGGCGGTCAGCTTGTATACGCCGCCGAACACCGGCTCGCTCTTGGCGGTGATCATCCGCTCGCCCACGCCGAACATATCGATTTGAGCGCCCTGCAAAAACAGGTTCTGGATCAGCCGCTCGTCCAGCGAGTTGGACACGCTGATCTGACACTCCGGCCAGCCGGCCTCGTCCAGCATCTTGCGGGCCTTCTGGCTGAGATAGGCCATGTCGCCGCTGTCCAGCCGGATACCGCACTTGCTGATGCCCATGGGGCGCAGTACCTCGTTAAAAGCGCGGATAGCGTTGGGCACGCCGGATTTCAGAGTGTTGTAGGTATCCACCAGCAGCGTGGCGTTGGTGGGGTATGTCTCACAGTAGGTCTTGAAGGCCTCATACTCCGTGTCAAACATCTGCACCCAGGCGTGGGCCATGGTGCCGCCGGCGGGAACGCCGTACAGCTGGTCGGAAATTGTGCAGGCCGTACCGGCGCAGCCGCCGATATAGGCCGCCCGCGCGCCGATGATAGCCGCGTCCGCGCCCTGTGCCCGGCGGGAGCCAAACTCCAGCACCGTGCGGCCGTTGGCGGCCCGGCAGATGCGGTTGGCCTTGGTGGCGATCAGGCTCTGGTGGTTGATGGTCAGCAGCGTGAACGTCTCAATCAGCTGGGCCTCGATAGACGGTGCGCGTACCACCACCAGCGGCTCGCGAGGGAACACAGGGGTGCCCTCGGGGATGGCGTAGATATCACCGGTGAAGCGGAAATTCCGCAGATAGTCCAGAAACTCCTCGCAGAACAGGCTGCGGCCCCGGAGATAGGCGATATCCTCCTCGCTGAAGTGGAGATTTTCAATGTAGTCGATCAGCTGCTCCAGACCTGCGGCGATGGCAAAGCCGCCCTGATCGGGCACCTTGCGGAAGAACACATCGAAATAGGTGATGCGATCCTTGTATCCGTTGCGGAAGTATCCGTTGCCCATGGTCAACTCATAGAAGTCGCACAGCATGGTCATGTTCAGCTTTTCAGCAGTATTCATTTCCTGTCAAACCTCAAATTCTCAATAATACCCCGGTGTCGGGGCGCAAGAGTATCTACTTAATTATAGCACAAATTTAACATTTCGCAACCGTTTCTCCCATATAATTCAGCGTTTTGGGGCAGCTAAACCGCTGGTCGGTTGCATTTTTTGCTCCACCTGCTACAATAAACGGCGAGGTGATCACTTTGGACAAAAAACAACTCGGCGCGTTTATCGCCGAAAATCGCAGGCGTCAGCACATGACCCAACAGCAGCTGGCCCAAATGCTTTACATCACCGATAAGGCTGTGAGCAAATGGGAGCGCGGGCTTTCCTATCCCGATGTCACACTTCTGGAGCCGCTGGCCACGGCTTTAGGGATGACAACAGCCGCGCTTATCCGGTGCGATTCGCCTGCTGAGGAAAAGGAGAACGCTATGGAAGAAAAAAAGCCCCATGCGGAAAACGAGACGCTTCGCGCCGTCGCGGAAATGGCCGATGACAGCAAAAAGCAGTTGCAGCGCCAGTGGCTCACGGGTACCAGTGCCACTGTAGCGACGCTTCTGCTCGTCATTATCCTGCTGGTGATCGAAAATATCCACACCAATCTGACAAACCCCTATCGAAACACAGAGGCGGTATTCTGTCTTGTCCAAGAGGTAGAGCGCACGGCAGACGGCACATGGCTCTACGTTATGGATGCGGACGATCTCGCCATGGAATTCCTGAAACTCCGGTGTCCGGCGGATATGGATACGGACACCTTGAAAACCGGATGGCGCTATGTAGACTCCGTTTTGGCACATCCACAGTATCTCATTGAATATGATCGCCGCACCAACGAGATCACGCGATGCGATGAACTGCCGGAATATCTGACAGTGACCGCCATAGGCGGCTTTGACGGCAGTCCGGCACAGCCCATGGAGAAGCCGCTTTTCGGCTTTGAGAAAACCTATTCGGCGCACCTTGACGACCATGGTGCCACCTACTTCTTCGCTCCTGTTCCGGAGCATCCGGAGGAGCGGCAGGTACTGATGCTCCTGCCGGACGCGGGACGCCACGTAGACTACCGCGTGGAGGATGTGGACGGCGACGGCATCAACGAACTGCTGCTGACAGGTCTCGGCGGGGAGAAGCTCTTCATGCTCTGCGATGTGGACATCACGGGACAACTCATTACACAACTCTACAGCACATGGAACTGACCAGCTTTCAGAAAAAAAGAACCGCCCGCAGGCGGTTCTTTTTTCTGTTCTGAGAATTATTCGTCGTCCTCTTCGGCGGCCTCGTTCAAGGCGTTGGCCAGATCGCTGAGATCGAACTCCAGCTTGGTGCCGCAGTTGGGGCACACCACTTCGCCGTCCTCCAAAATGGACTCGTCGAAGTAGACCTCTTCCTCGCACTCGGGGCAGGTGGTCATGAAGCAGTCCTCTTCGTCCTCGTCATCGTCCCACTCGTCCTCATCCTCGTCCTCCAGCTCGTAGAGGGATTCCTCCACTTCGCTCAGGTCGTCGCTGACGGCATCCAGACCGTCTTCCAGATCCACCATCTCGTCCTGCATGTCGGCGATCTCGTCGGCCATGTCCTCCAGCACATCGATGATGGCGGCAAACAGCTTGCCCTCGTTGCTCTCGGCGTCCAGCTTCAGACCCTCGGCCAGACCCTTCAGATACGCTACCTTTTCAGAAATACCCATTTTCGGCTCCTTTCTGTACGGTTGGTTGATTGTTTAACGACTGCTTTTTACTTGGCGCGGCCCAGATATTCGCCGGTGCGGGTGTCGATGGTGATCTTGTCGCCGATGTTGATGAACAGGGGCACCTTCACCTCGGCGCCGGTCTCCACGGTGGCGGGCTTCAGGGTGTTGGTGGCGGTGTTGCCGGCCAGACCGGGTTCGGTCTCGGTGACCTCCAGATCCATGAAGTTGGGGCACTCCAGACCGAACACGTTGCCCTTATAGCTCAGCACCTTGCACACGGTGTTCTCGGTGATGAAGCGGAACGCGTCGCCCAGCAGATCCTTGCCCAGAGGCACCATGTCGAAGGTCTCCTGATCCATGAAGTAGTACAGGTCGCCGTCGTTGTAGCTGTAGGCCATGTCCTTGCGCTCAATGAAAGCTTCCTCGAACTTGGCGGTGGGGTTGAAGGACGTTTCGGTGACGCCGCCGGTCACGATGTTCTTCATCTTGGTGCGCACGAAAGCAGCGCCCTTACCGGGCTTCACGTGCTGGAACTCGATGACCTGCATGATCTTGCCATCATACTCGAAAGTCTTACCGTTTCTGAAATCGCCGGCAGTGATAGTTGCCATATTGATATTCCTCCCATGTGATGAGGGAATATCGCGATTCCCTCGAATAAAATAATTCTGGCCGCAAAAAGCCGTATCTATTTTACATGATGCTTACTTGTTTGGCAAGAGCTTTGCCATATTTTTTGCCAAAAAAGCGAAAATATTTCTTTACAGCACCAGCAGTGCCTTGGGCGCTTTGGTGATGATCTCCGCGCCGTCAGGCCGCAGCACCATCACATCCTCAATGCGGACGCCGAATTTTCCCGGCAGATAAATGCCCGGCTCGGCGCTGACCACCGCGTTCTCCGGCATGGGCTTTTCGTTGGCGGGCGAGGCGTTGGGGGATTCGTGAATGTCGATGCCCAGACTGTGGCCGAAGCTGTGGCCGAAGTAAGCGCCGTACCCGGCGTCAGCGATGACCTGACGGGCCGCGCCGTCGATGGCGGCACCGGTAACGCCCGCCTTTGCAGCGGCGATGCCTGCCAGCTGGGCCTGCAAAACAATGTCGTAGACCTGCCGCATCTCGTCGGAGGGCTGACCCAGCGCCACGGTGCGGGTCATGTCGCTGCAATAGCCTTTGTAGACGCAGCCGAAGTCCATGGTGATGAAGTCGCCCTCCCGCACCTGCCGCATGCCCGGCACCGCGTGGGGCATGGAGCCGTTGGGGCCGGAGGCGATGATGGTGTCGAAGGAGGTCTTTTCCGCTCCGGCGGACACCATCAGGTAGTTGAGCCGGGCGGCAATGGCCTTTTCCGTCATGCCGGGGCGGATCTCTTTCAAAATCTGCTCCAGCGCGCCCTCGGCGATCCGCTGGGCGGCGATCATGGTTTCGATCTCCTCCGCGTCCTTGCTGCCCCGCAGCTCCGTCATCAGGGCCGAGGCGGGGGTCAGCGCGGCGCTGAGCTTCTTCGTATAGGCGGTGTGCTCCGCCACGGTCATGCTCTCGTCCTCAAAGCCCACGTTTTTCGCGCCGGTCTGGGCCAGCGCGTCATTGATCAGAGCGGAGAAGGGCTTCTCCCGGCTGATCTCGCCGATGACGGCCGCACCGCCGATGGCCTTTTCCGCCGCTTCGGTGTAGCGACTGTCGGTAAAATACCAGCTGCCCTTGCGGGTGATGAGCGCCGCACCCTCGCCCATGAAGCCGGTGGCGTAATAGCAGTTGGACTCGCCCGTCAGCAGCACCGCGTCCAGCTCGCCCAGATGGGCGGCGATCCGTTCCAGATGGTTCATATGGCTTCCTCCTTTATCGTTCCCGCGCCATGTCCTTGAAAGGAGCCTGCATGGCGTGCAGTACCTTCTGCCAGGGCGTTACCGCGCCGCCTACCGGCTCCACCATCAGGGCGGTGACGCCGGACAGGTTGGCCGCCAGCACGTCCGTCAGCAGCTTGTCCCCCAGCATGGCGGTCTCGCGTTCTGTGACGCCTGTCCTGGCCATGGCCCGCCGCAGCCCCTTGGGCGAAGGCTTCTGGGCGTGGCCCACATAGTCGATGCCCAGTGTGCGGCAGAAGTCGTTCACCCGCTTGCCGCTGCGGTTGTTGGACAGAATCATCACCGTGATGCCCGCCGCCTTCAATCCGTCGATCCACGCTTTCACACCCTCCGGCGGGGTCTTTACCGCCTTGGGCGCCAGCGTGTAGTCCAGATCGCACAGCAGCAGCTTGATGCCTTTTTCATGCAGCAGCTCCGGCGTAATGCCGCTGTAGTCGCTGAATAAGCGGTCAGGCCGCAGGGAAACGCGCATATCCATACTCCTTTTCTCATAAATTTAAACGTAGTATACCAGTTTTTACCGGAAAAAACAAGGGGGCGGGGTCATGCAGTTCTATCTGGCGGCAGGGGCGGGCGACACGCTGCCCCGTGGGCGGTTCCGTCCGGTGCGGGCGGTCTACCGGCTGGGGCCGCGGCTGCTGTCGGCAGCGGGCAACGCGTCGGTGCAGGGCGGGCTGATGCTGGTGCGCGACAGCCGGGAGTGCGGCCCGGCGGAGGTGCTGGCCCGTGATATCCTGCGGGAGTGCCTGCGGCGGAACTATGACGGCGTGGTGCTGGACTGGTATCATAACAGTACCGACAGAGGGGCTTTAACAGCCCAGATGGGGCAGTTATGCACCCAATATGAGCGCCGTCTGTTCGTACCGGAGCGGTACGCGTCCCATGCGCCCCATGCCACGGTGCTGCTGAACACCGCCGTGTCCGGCGGCACGCTGAAAAGCTGTCTGGACGAGGGGGTACGCCGGTTCGGCGCGTCCCGTCTGGCGCTGGATCTGGAACGGATGCGGCTGGATTTCACCCTGCCCCACACCATGAATGTCCGCCGTCCCCTAACGGCGGAGGGGCTGCGGCGGCTGCGGGAGGGAAAGAGCGTCTACTTCTCTGACGATCTCTGCGCCCGGTACTTCACCTACCGCTCCGGCAGCGAGAACCACTATGTGCTGTTCGATGACGCCCAGACCCTGCGGAAGAAGGCGGACATGGCGGAGAACCGCGGCATCCGTGAGGGCTTTTTCATGCTGCCGGAGGTGGCGGATATCACAGGGGAGCTGCTGGGGTAAGCGAGAGAAAGGGCCACCCCTATAAGTGTCATTGTGGGCATCGGCCGCTGCATGTAAAAAAGGATACCCGCCCCATCAGGCGAGTATCCTTTTTACGTATGTTATTCCTCGGTCTCAATGGCCTCGGTGCGGAAGATGAACTTCACGCCGTCGCTGCTGCTGGTGGTGAAGCCCTGATAGCTCCGGGATACATCACGGGCGGCACGCAGCCGATCGCTCAGCAGCTCCAGATCGCCGTCGAATGCGTCTACCAGCTTCTGGATGCCCTCCTCGTTCAGCTCCTTCAGGCCGTCGGCCAGCTCACCGGCGCCGTCCCGCAGCTTCTTCACGCCGTCGATCAGGTCGGGCATGTTGCTGTTCAGCTTCACCGCGCCGTCCTTGGCCTCCGCCACACCGGCGGTGTAGGACTTCAGACCCTGATAGAACACGTTGTAGCTGTCCAGCTGCTGCCGCACGGCCAGCAGTTGGCTGCCGGCGGATTCCGCGCTGCCCAGCGCCTTGTCAAGCGCCTCCTGACGCTTGGCCTGAATCTCCGGGGAGACCAGCGTTTCCTCCACCTTCTGGGCCTTCTGGGCCTTGACGTTCTCCTCAATGATGGCCTTGACCTTGTCGGTCTCCATCTGGGCGGCTACGTTCTGCTCCACCAGAGCGCTGATCTGCTGCTGCACGGTTTCGCTGGCCATCTGCTGGGCCAAAGCGGACTCCAGCGCGGCGTCCAGCTGCGCCTTCGTCTCGCTGCCCTCCGGCAGCGCGTCATACTGCTCCTGGGTGATACCGGCCTGCTGCAGCACACCGGCCCACACCTGGGGACGCAAAGTTTCCTGCACCTGCTTTTCCACGGCGGCGGTGACTTCCTCGGTGACGGACGCCTTTACCGCCGCGGTAACACCGGCGCGGAATTCCGCGTTCTTGGCTTCCACAGCGGCGGTTACCTGCTCACGGAGAGCCTGATCGACCTTTTCGCGAACGTTGTCCTTGTCAAAAATACGGATCAGCGCGTTCAGCTCGTCATAATAGTTGCTGATGGTCAGGGTGGGCAGCTCCTTGCCCACGGCTTCCTTCAGCTCTTCGTTGGCCTGAAGCTGGGTGTTGACGGTGTCCAGCAGGGTGTTGAACACGGTTTCGGCACCGGCGTTCAGCTGGGCGCTGTTGGAGTCCAGCTTTTTCAGGCCGCTGGTCAGCTTGCCCACGCCGTCAGACAGCTCCTTGGAGCTGTCCAGCAGGGTATCCAGACCGTCATACAGCTCATCGGAGCCGTCCATCAGCTGGGTCATGGCGTCGGTCAGCTTATCCATGTCGGCGGACAGATCATCCAGTGCGCTGTCGTCCAGCTTGTCATCGTCCATGTCGTTCAGCAGGGAGTTGGAGACCACCGTCAGAGTGGTGTCCAGCGTGAAACCGGTCACGTCTGCTTCGACCTCCACATAGGTGGGGATCTCCAGCGTGTCGGTGTCCAACGCCAGCGTTTCCTGCAAGCCGGGGAAGGCCATGCCCACCACGACGGTGTGGTCGCCGTCGTCCACCAGCTTGCCGTTGGTGACGCTCACGTTGGTGAAGTGGTCGCTGTCCAGCAGCGCACCGGTCAGCACGGCAAAGGGCACGTAAATTTTCTCCTGCTTGCCGCCGATGGTCTTGGTCTCATACTGGGTGTTGGTGTAATCAAACCGCATGGTCACGTGGCCGCTCTTACCCGCCAGTTCCTCGGCGGTGACGGTCTTGCCGTCCAGCGTGTAGGTAATGGCCACGGTCACGGGCAGCGCCTTGTCGGTGGTGCCCTGCCAGCAGTTGTCGCCCTTCACGTTCTGGGGATCGGTCAGGGTGGACTGGGCCTCCTGCGCGGCGTTGGCATCGTCCGCGTCATACTTCTGGCTGACGATGACCTTCTGGGCGCTGCCGTCGGCGTTGGCGATGACGTATACGGTCTCGCTGCTGGTGTGGGAGGCGGTGGTCTCCTGCACGTCTTTCTTCTGGGCGGCGGTGTCCGCCGCGGGGGCGCTCTGGGTGTTTCCGGAAGCGGCAAAGGCGGACACGCCTGCCAGACTGCCTACCAGCGCCACAGCCAGCACAATGGCGATGATCCTGTTCTTTTTCATAAGCTTACCTCCTGTTTTTTCATTCCCGAAAGATGGCGCATGCCGTGGGTGGTCTTGCAGATCACGCCGTCGCACAGGATCAGCAGTGCGGGCAGCACCAGCAGTACCAGCAGCACACTGATGATAGCGCCGCGGGCCATCAGCATACACATGGAAGCGACGATATCGATGTTGGAGTACACGGCCACGCCGAAGGTGGCGGCGAACAGACCCAGACCGCTGACGATGACAGACGGAGCGGAGGTCCGCAGGGCGGTGTACACGGCGGCCTTGCGGTCGTTGCCGTTCAGACGTTCGGATTTATAGCGGGTGGTCATCAGGATGGCGTAGTCCACCGTGGCGCCCAGCTGAATGGTACTGATGCAGATGGGTGCGATGAAGGGCAGCGACTGGCCCAGATAGTGGGGCAGGCCCAGATTGATGAACACGGCCAGCTCAATGACGGCGATCAGCACGAAGGGCAGCGACAGGCTCTTTTCCACCAGTGCGATGATCACGAAGATGGCCACGATGGACACGGCGTTGACCACCTGGAAGTCGTGGTCGGTGGTGTCGATCATATCCTTCATGCAGGGCGCCTCGCCGATCAGCATGCCGGTGTCGTCATATTTCTTCAAAATGGCGTTCAGGCTGTCCAGCTGGTCGCTGACCGCGTCGCTGGCCACCTTGTATTCCGAGTTAATGAGCAGCAGCTCCCACTGGTCGTTCTCCAGCATAGAGCGAACGGAGTCCGGCAGAATTTCCTCCGGCACCAGCGGGCCCACCACGCTTTCAAGTCCCAGCACGTATTTCACGCCGTCCACCTGCTCCATCTCGTCGATCATGTCCCGTACGTCACGGGTGGGCAGGTCGGCGTCGATCAGCAGCATGTGGGTGGAGGAGATGTCGAAGTCCTCCGCCAGCTTGGAGTTGGCGATGACGTAGTCGATATCCTCCGGCAGGCACTGTCCCATGTCGTAATAGACCTCGCTGTTGGTCTTGCTGTAGCCGTAGTAGGCGGGGCCGATCAGCAGCGCGAAGATGACGAGGAACACGGGGAAGCGCTTGCACACACCCTTGGAGAAGCCGCTCATATCCGGGATCAGGGACTTGTGGCGGGTCTTCTGCAAAGGCTTATCCAGCAGCAGGATCATACTGGGCAGGATGGTCACGCACCCGATCACGCCCAGCACCACGCCCTTTGCCATCACGATACCAAGGTCGCGGCCCAGCGTGAAGCTCATGAAGCACAGCGCGATAAAGCCTGCCACTGTGGTGATGGAGCTGCCCAGCACCGAGGCGAACGTCTCGTGAATAGCTACCGCCATGGCCTCCTTGTGGTCAGTGGTGTGCTCCAGCTGCTCATTATAGCTGTGCCACAGGAAGATGGAGTAGTCCATGGTGACGGCCAGCTGCAGCACGGCGGACAGCGCCTTGGTGATGTAGGATATCTCGCCGAAGAAGTAGTTGCTGCCCAGATTGAACAGGATGCACATGCCGATGCTGGCCAGAAACACGAAGGGCACCAGCCAGCCGTCCAGCAAAATCATCATGGCGGCGCAGGCACAGGCCACGGCCAGCGCCACATACACCGGCTCCTCCTGCTCACACAGATCCTTCAGGTCGGTCACCAGCGCCGACATACCGGAGACGAAGCACTGCTTTCCCGCGATGGCGCGGATCTCGCGGATGGCGTCCATGGTCACATCCTCGCTGGTGGCCGAGTCGAAGAACACCGCCATCATGGTGGCGTTCCCCTGATTGAAAGCGCTGTACAGCTTATCCGGCAGCAGCTCCATGGGGACGGACAGATCGGCCAGCGAATCGTACCACAGTACGGTGTCCACATGATCCACGGCCTCGATCTTTTCCTTCAGGGCCGCCACGTCCTTCTCCGGCATGTCCTCCACAATGATGAAAGAGAAAGCGCCCTTGCCGAAGTCGTCCTTCAGGGTGTCCTGCCCGATGACGGTGTCCATGTCGTCCGGCAGGTAGTTGAGCATATCGTAGTTGATGCGCGTTCCCAGCATGCCGAGGGTGGCGGGGATCATCAGCGCCAGGGCGACGATCAATATCAGCACGCGGTTTTTGACGATGGCTTTTGCAGCCTGCATGTCTCTCACTCGTCCTTTCCTATCTCATAATCATCAGTTTCGATCACATCGGGCCGCTGGTGATCCACGATCTTCACCGTGCACAGCGCCACGCTGAGATTCAGCACGCCGTCGCACAGCAGCGACAGGCCCATCAGCGCCGTCAGCGCCCGAACGCCGGTCATCGGCCGGAACACCAGCACCACGCCCACCACACAGGTCAGCGCCGCCAGCACCAGCACCAGCCACCAGTTCCGGATGCCGAACTGGCGGGAGTCCATGGCGATCTGGATCTTGAACAGGCCGTCCGCCAGCACCGGAATGCCGAACATGACGCACAGAAAGCTCAGCGCGTCGCCGGGGTGGCTCAGCGTGACGATGCCCAGCACCATCAGCAGCAGGCCGAAGGCCAGATCGTACTGAAAGGCCAGCCGGAACAGGTCGCGGGAGAAGTACCCCACCAGCTTGATAGCGCCGAACAGGATCAGCCCGATGCCCAACAGCCGCCCGATCCACAGGGCGGAGACGCCCGGCGTGAACAGCAGCACCACACCCAGCACACAGAACAGAACGGACATCACGATATAGCCGATCTTAGCCGTTTTCATTGGCGCGACAGAACGCATATCCATATCCCCTTTCACCGTTGTTTTTTCTCAACGAAACGGAGTATAGCATCCGGGCGCAAAAAGGGAAATGGACAGAAAAAGACCCGCTGTCCAAGATTTGGACAGCGGGTCAATATTGCCTGTATTTTGGGCAAAAAGGGCGTTTTGCCTAAATTTACCCGTTGGTTTCCTGGCTGCGGCGGATGATCAGCTCCGGCACGCCCTGGATCAGCTGCAGCATCCGATGCAGGTCGTCATAGGCGGCGTCGGTCATGCCCCGGTCGATCCAGTCGAAGCACATGCCCAGCAGCTGGCACTTCATGAACCGGATCACAACGCTGCGGTCGCTCTCGTTGATGAGATCGTCGGGGAACGCGGTGGTAATGTAGGTCGTCACCACGTATTCGCACAGCTTCAGCATGCTCTGGGTGAACACATCCCGGTTTACCGAAAGATAAATGTGCATCACCGCCCGCTTATTCTCCAGCGCGAACCGGAAGGCCACGTGGAAGCACTCGTCCAGCGAGGAGATGGAGGGGTAGGCGCGGATCAGCTGCTCCGTCTGCTCGGCAACGATCTCGCCCAGCAGGGAGGGGATATCGCGGAAGTGATAGTAAAAGGAGTTGCGGTTGATGCCGCAGTCCTCCACAATGTCCCGCACGCTGATCTTGTTCAGGGGCTGCTGGTTCAGCAGCTTCAAAAACGAGGCCTTGATCGCCTGCTTCGTAAAGTTCGCCATAGCGTCCTCCGTTCTGGTAATATCTGGAGTATAACACAGGTTCTCCCGATGTGCAACCTCAGATATCGGCAAAAAAGGCAGGCCGTCCGGCCTGCCTTTTCATCACAATTACTCCTTCGCTGCGGCGTTGGCGTTTTCCACGAGGGTGTCGGTTTCCAGCACCACGTCGCCGCCGTTGCCCACCCGCTGGAGCATGTTCCACCACTCAGTACGGGCGGTGGCCCAGCCGGGCGTCAGCGCGTCATAGCCGGACAGGAAGTCCGTCAGCTTGGCGTATTCCGTCATCACGTCGCTGCCCGCCCAGATGTTCCGCAGGTCGGCGCCGTCCACCGTGTCGCGGACGGGGAAGCACCCGGCGGCCTTCACGGCGGCGCTGGCGCCCTGCCCGTCGGCGAAGAAACGGATCAGCAGCTTGGCGGCCTCGATCCGCTCCTGATCGCCGTTGTCAAACACGCCGAAGCCCCAGATATCGCCCTGAAGCCGGGGCTGGCTGATCTCGGGATCGGTGGGGAAGGCCATGAACTCGATGGTCTGGCCGTTGACGGTCTTGCCCGCCGGATGCACCACCGGCTCGCCGCCCTCCTCGGTGGGCTCGTCCACCGTCTCGGCCAGCTGCTGGGCAAGACTCCAGCAGAAGGACATTTTCAGGGATTCGTGATAGAACAGCGCGGCCTCCTCCTGCCCATTGATGGCGTCGTCAAATTCGATGCCCTTGGTGTCCCGCAGCAGGGTCAGCGCCTGCTGGTTGGCCTCGGAGTTGGCGACGTAGCCGGTGTAGGAGTCGTTGGCGAACTGGCCGCCGTACAGGTTCGTCACCAGCGCGCGGGTACCCTGATCGCCGTTCTGGCCGGAGCAGTACACGGCGGCCACCGTTTCGCCGTACTTGCTTTGCAGCGCCTTGACGGCCTGGGTGAACTGCTCGGTGGTCCAGGTGCGTGTCTCCAGATCGATGTACTGGTCGGCGCCTGCGGTGACGAAGGCGTCATAGTTGATGGCCATGCACTGCACGTTCATGGCAAAGGGATAGGCGTAGCACTTGCCGTCCCGGGTGAAGCAGACGCTCTGGCAGGCGGCGTTGACCTCCTGCTTGTCGGCGTCGTCCCACATGTCGGACAGATCGGCCAGCATGCCCTCTGCGCCCCATGCTTTGATGAGACGATCCGGCTGGGCCAGCAGAATGTCGGGGGACACGCCGCCGTCCACGGCGGTGCTGAGCTTGTCGTCGCCGGTGGCCTCGTCCAGACACTGTACCGTCACGTGAATGTCGGGGTATACGCTGTTGAACTGGGTCAGCAGCGTCTCCACGGCGGCCGGATCGCCCCAGTCGCCTGCGGGGAACGTCCACAGCGTCAGCTCGATCACGGCGGGCTCCTCGTCCTCCTGCGCCTGCTTGCCGCACCCGGCAAGGGACAGAAGCATCAGCAGAGCCAGTAGCAGAGCCAGTAGCTTTTTCATTTGATTTCCTCCTTATTTCGGCGGTTATAGGGCGGTTTTTGCACCTATAATCGCGGCAATAACCTTGTGTATTGTATAGAAATAGTGGCAAATTGTCAAGTCATGGCAAAAATGGGCGGCTTTGCGGCGGCTGCATAGTTTGCGCGGAAATGGAAAACACTAGGGCAAAAAGGAGGGAGCGCACACATGAACTACAGCGCCAACAGCTGCGAAAGCAGCGAAAACGAGAACCGGGACACACCCCAGCAGCAGATCATCGAAATGGGCTCCACGGTGGTAAAGAACAAGCGGGGCACCATCCACTGTCTCACCATCATCGGACAGGTGGAGGGCCACACCACCCTGCCGCCCAACGTGAAGACCACCAAGTATGAGCACGTGCTGCCGCTGCTGACCTCGGTGGAGGAGAAGGATGACGTGGATGGCCTTTTGCTGCTGCTGAACACGGTGGGCGGCGATATCGAGGCGGGCCTTGGCATCGCGGAGCTGGTGGCGGGCATGACCAAGCCCACCGCCACGCTGGTGCTGGGCGGCGGCCACTCCATCGGCGTGCCGCTGGCAGTGTGCGGCAAGGCGACCTTCATCGTGCCCAGCGCGTCTATGACCATCCATCCCGTTCGCATGTCGGGGCAGGTCATCGCCGCGCCCGCCACCTACCGGTATTTTGAGCGGATTCAGGAGCGGATCATCGACTTTGTGGCCCGCAACTCCCGCATCAGCGCCGAGAAGTTCCGGGAACTGATGCTGTCGGTGGGGGACATGGCCAACGACGTGGGCAGCGTCATCTACGGACAGGAGGCGGTGGCGCTGGGTATCATCGACCGCATCGGCTCGCTGGGCGACGCGCTGGACGCACTGTATAAAATGGTGGAGAAGGGGAGAGCGGGGTAAAAAGCGCCCTTACAGCTGAAAACGGAGTAAGGCGAGGGGGAGTCCCCCTCGCCTTAAAATTTTTCCGGAACCAGGGAGGGACTACGATTCCCTCCACTGGTGCTGCCCCCTTGACGGGCGGCTTTTATTTCACATGGGGCAGCACGCCCAGCAGCTCCAGCGGCGTATCGCCGGTGTTGACGATGCTGTGAGTGTGTCCCTCCGGGCAGTAGTGGCACATACCGGCGGCAACAGGATACTGGGTATCATCGTCGATGCACTGTCCGCTGCCGGACAGGATATAGATGACCTCGCAGTTGCCGGTATGGGTATGCAGACCAATGGACGAGCCCACCGGCAGCGTCAGGCGCACCACCGCGCCCATACGGGGATCGTCAAATTTACGGACGATGGCCTCGCCCTCGCCGCCCTTGAAATGGGGCACGGCGTTGGCGGGGAGGTTGTTGAAATCAAGGATCATGGGAGGTTCTCCTTTAGTTCAAAAAGTCCTTCAGCTTCTTGCTGCGGCTGGGATGGCGCAGCTTGCGGAGAGCCTTGGCCTCGATCTGGCGGATACGCTCACGGGTGACGTTGAACTCCTTGCCCACTTCCTCCAGCGTGCGGGTGCGGCCGTCCTCGATGCCGAAGCGCAGCTTCAGCACCTTCTCCTCGCGGGGGGTCAGGGTGGACAGCACGTCCACCAGCTGCTCCTTCAGCAGCGTGAAGCTGGCGGCCTCGCTGGGCTCGGACGCGCCCTCGTCGGGGATGAAGTCGCCCAGATGGCTGTCCTCCTCCTCGCCGATGGGGGTCTCCAGAGAGACCGGCTCCTGGGCGATCTTCAGAATCTCCCGCACCTTGTCCACGGGCATGCCCATCTCGGCGGAGATCTCCTCGGGAGAAGGATCGTGGCCCAGCTGCTGCAGCAGCTGGCGGCTGACGCGGATGACCTTGTTGATGGTCTCCACCATATGTACGGGGATGCGGATGGTACGGGCCTGATCGGCGATGGCGCGGGTGATGGCCTGACGGATCCACCATGTGGCGTAGGTGGAGAACTTGTAGCCCTTGGTGTAGTCGAACTTCTCCACGGCCTTGATCAGACCCAGATTGCCCTCCTGGATCAGGTCGAGGAACAGCATGCCGCGGCCCACGTAGCGCTTGGCGATGGACACCACCAGACGGAGGTTGGCCTCGGCCAGCTTCTGCTTGGCCTTGCTGCCCTCCTTGATGTCCTTCTTCAGCTGGGCCAGTTCCTCGTCGGGGATGGTCTCGCCGTTCTCGGCGGCCTCGTCGATCCGCTCCTGAGCGGCACGGCCTGCGGACATGGCGGTGGCCAGCACCACCTCTTCATCGGCATTCAGCAGCGGCACGCGGCCGATCTCCTTCAGGTACATGCGGACGGGATCGTCGATGTTGAAGCTGTCCACCAGTGTGTTGGGATCCACAAGCTCCTCTTCCTCGATCCCGGTGATCTCCTCCAGCGGCGGCTCGATATCGTCGTCAATGCTGGTGATGAACTCCTCGCTGCCCACTTCGATGCCCAGCGCCTCCAGAGAGTCGTAGATGCGGTCCATCTGCTCGCTCTCCAGATCCATCTCGTCCAGCACGTCGCTGACCTCGCTGGAGTCCAGCTTGCCCTTCTTCTTGCCCTTGACCAGCATGTCCCGCAGCTTCTCGTTGGCCATGATCAGCGCCGCAGCGGGCAGAGACGCGATGGTCTTGTCGTCCAGCTTGCCCTTTTCCTTGCTCTTGTCGTCCTCCTTGGTCTCCGCCTCGGCCTGAGACTGCTCGGCCGCCTTGGCCTCCGCCTTTTTCTTCTTGTTGTCCTCGGCTAGCAGGGCGTTGGTCATTTCCTCCAGCTCCTGCTTGGTGTACGTCTTATCGGTCATGTGCGCTTTCCTCCATATCGTTTCTTATCTTTAAATGTTTCCATTGCCAACAGCAGGGGATCCACCCCGGAGTCGTCCCGTTTGGTCTGCTCTTCGCGGATCACCCGTATGTAGTCCGCCAGCGCCTGAGACGCGTTGGCGGTGGATTCCGGTTTTTGCAGCAGCGTGGTCAGGTGGCTCATCTCGTCGCCGGACAGCTCCCCCGTCAGCGCCGACAGGCCGCTGCGGTTGCCGCGCTGGTGCCACATGGCGCCGTAAATTTTTCCCAACAGCGGCGAGGAGAACTCCTCCGGCGTCAGGGGCGGCGTGTCCCCGAACAGCGTGGGGTCAAGGTGCAGCAGCCGGATCACGCCCTCCTCCGCCATGGCACTGCGGAGATTGGTATAGCGGCTGCCCCGCTGGGCGGGCTGTACGGTCAGGGCGGGGTTCAGCTCCTGCCGCTCCCGCTTTTTGCGGTCGCTGTAGCGGCGCTTGCGGGCGGCCCGCTCCACCTCCTGCCGCATGGCGTCGGGCGAAAGTCCTGCCGTCTCGGCGGCACGATTGGCGTATACCTCCCGCTCCACGGCGTTGTCCAGCTCGGCAAGCACCTGACTGATCTCGGCGGTGTAGTCGATGCGGCCCTGATCGCTGCGCAGGTCGTACTTGGCGGCCACCTGCGACATACGGAACTCCACGCCGTTCTCGCTGCCGGACAGCAGCCGCTCGAAGGCGGGAGCGCCCTGAAACTTGATGAAATCGTCGGCATCCTGCTTCACATATTCGCCGTCCACCAGCCGCCGGGGCAGCTTCAGTACCCGGACGGTGAACTCGGTGTTGTTCAGCATCTCCAGCGCCCGCTGGGTGGCCAGCTGACCGGCGTTGTCGTTGTCGTAGCACAGCACCAGCTCCTTGGTGTACCGTCCCAGCAATCGAATCTGCTCCGTCGTCAGCGCCGTGCCCATGGAGGCCACCGCGTTGTCGAAGCCCGCCTGATGCAGCGTCACCACATCAAGGTTGCCTTCGCACAGGATCATGTTGGGACGCTTGGTCTTTTTCGCCAGATTCAGGCCGTACAGCACCCGGCGCTTGCTGTACACCGGCGTTTCGGTGCTGTTCATGTATTTCGGCTCCGACTTGTCGATGACGCGACTGCCGAAGCCCACCACATCGCCCCGCACGTCGATGACCGGCAGCATCAGCCGGTTGCGGAACTTATCGTAAAAGCCGCCGCTCTTGTTGGCCACGATCAGTCCGGCGGTCAGCAGCTCCTGCTTGGTGTAGCCCCTGCCGGTCATGGTGCGCAGCAGCGCGTCCCAGCTGTCCGGCGACGCGCCCATACCGAACCGCACAGCGATCTTCCGGGAGATGGCGCGCTTGTCGAGGTATGCCCGCACCGCCGCGCCGTCGGGGCTTTGCAGCACGTCGTAGTACCACCGGGCCGCGTCACGGTTCAGCGCCAGCAGTCGCTTACGCAGCCGGTCGGCGTCGGCGGATTCCCGATCCTCCGGCACCTCCATGTTGACCCGCTTGGCCAGAAAGCGGATGGCGTCGGGATAGGAGAGGTTCTCGATCTCCATGATGAAATTGATGACGCCGCCGCCCTTTTTGCAGCCGAAGCAGTGATAGAACTGCTTGTCCTGCAAAACGTGGAAGGAGGGCGTTTTCTCATTGTGGAAGGGACAGCAGCCCCAATAGCTGCCGCCCTTCGGCGTCAGCGCCACGTAGGAGCCCACCACGTCCACAATGTCGTTGCGGGCGATCAGCTCGTCCAAAAAGCTCTGTGAAAACATGGCAATCCCTCCTTTCCGTGCCGCACTGAAATTTTTCCTCGCTTTATTATACGGGATAACTTTCGGATACCCTCTTTTTTTCAACGAATTTTTTCAAAAAACAAAAAATTTTTGTATCCATGCCGGAAGCATGGTGCTATAATAAGAGAAATTGAGCAATTAAGGAGGTACTTTCCTATGAAACGACTCTTTACCGGCGGCCGCGTGGTCAGCGGCAGCGCCGTTGTGGCAGCCGACGTGCTGGTGGACGGCGAGAAGATCGTGTCCGTGGCGCCCCATATCGACGCGCCCGACGCGGAGGTGGTGGACGTGACCGGCAAGCTGCTGCTGCCGGGGTTCATCGACGCCCACACCCACTTCGATCTGGACGTGTGCAACACCACCACCGCCGACGATTTCGAGAGCGGCGGCCGCTCCGCTCTCCGGGGCGGCACCACCACCGTCATCGACTTTGCCTGCCCCAACAAGGGCGAGACGCTGGCCTACGGCTTGGAGCTGTGGCATAAAAAGGCGGCAAACTGCCACTGTGACTACGGCTTCCACATGACCATCGACGATTGGAACGAGGGCATCGAGGCGGAGCTGGACGACATGTTTGCCGCCGGCATCACCTCCTTCAAGATGTACATGACCTATCCCGCCATGATGCTGCCGGACGGCGACCTGTACCGGGCGCTGAAGGCGCTGAAGGCCCGGGGCGGCATCTGCGGCGTCCACTGTGAGAACAGCGGCGTCATCGACGCACTGGTGGCGGAGAAGAAGGCAAAGGGCGAGAACGCCGTCTCCTGCCATCCCCAGACCCGCCCCGACTATCTGGAGGCAGAGGCGGTGGGCCGCATCCTGCGGATCGCCCAGGCGGCGGAGGCTCCCGTGGTGATCGTTCATACCACCAACGCCGCCGCGCTCAGCGAGATCGATCAGGCCCGCGCACGGGGTCAGGTCGTCTATTCCGAGACGTGTCCCCAGTATCTGGCGCTGGACGACAGCGTGTACTATCAGGAGGACTGGCTGTCCTCCGCCAAGTTCGTGTGTTCCCCTCCCATCCGCAAAAAGGCGGATCAGGACGCGCTGTGGGTGGGCCTGAAGGAGGGCCGGGTGAACACCGTCTCCACCGACCACTGCTCCTTCACCATGCAGCAGAAGCTGGCGGGGCAGGGCGACTTCACCACCATTCCCGGCGGCCTTCCCGGCGTAGAGACCCGGGGCGAGGTGGTGTACACCACCGGCGTGGCGGCGGGCCGCATCGACCTGCCCACCTTGTGCCGGGCGCTCAGCGAGAATCCCGCCAAGCTGTACGGTCTCTATCCCCGCAAGGGCTGCATCGCGCCCGGCGCTGACGCCGATATCGTGGTGTACGATCCGGCGGCGGATCACACCCTCCACGCCGCCGACATGGTGTCCCGCTGCGACTATACGCCCTTCGAGGGCTTCCGAACCTCCGGCAGCATCGCCGCCGTGTACCTGCGGGGCATGCCCGCCGTGGAAAACGGCGTCGTCCGCGACGTAAAGGGCGAATACCTCAAGCGCGGCAAGTGCGCGCTGTAAGACGGATAGAAAAAGGTCTCCAGCGAATGCCGGAGACCTTTTTTATTTACTCGTTTGGCGTTACCACGCCGGAGATGTCCACGGGCTTGCCGTCCCGCCACAGGCGCTCCAGGCCGTAGAACTCACGGGCCTCGGCGTTGAAAACGTGCACAGCGATGCAGCCGTAGTCCAGCAGCACCCACGTGCCGCCGCGATAGCCCTCCCGGTGGAGCGGCTGCTCCTCCGCTTCCTCCGCCATGACCTTTTCCACGTTGTCCACCAGCGCGTTGATCTGGGTGTTGCTGGAGCCGGTGGCGATGACGAAGTAATCCGCCAGCGTGGTCAGCTCGCCGATCTCCAGCACCTGAATCTCCCGGCCCTTCTTGTCGCTCAGCGCTTTGGCCGCCAGCAGGGCCATTTCCTTGGGTTCTTTCATAACGTCACTCCTTTTTCAATGAGATCATTTCTCGCGTCCAATGTATCGTGATGTACCGGATTGCCCATGCCCTCCATTTCCGTAACGGTCATGGTCAGGCCCAGCAGCAGTCCCCGGTCAAGATCCTCATAGACCGTTTCCCGCAGGCGCACCACATCGGGGTCGTTGGCAAACTCCCGGCTGGGCTCGATATAGTCGGCCAGATACAATATTTTTTCCAGTAGCGTCATGTTGGCCCGGCCGGTGGTGTGGTACAAAATGGACTGATACACCTCGTCGTCCACGCCGTACACATGGCGGGCGATGGCTGCGCCGGTCTTGGCGTGCAGCAGCTTCAGCGCCTTTTGCTCCAGCGGGTCAAGCCGGATGCCGTACTGTTTACACAACGCCAGCTGCTCCGCCATGCCCAGCTTCTTGGTGCAGTCGTGAAGCAGTCCCGCCACGCGGGCCTTCGTCTCGTCCGCACCGAAGCGTCGGGCAAGCTTCGCCGCCTCACCCTCGGTACCCAGCACATGGGGCATCCGCTTGGGCTTGAGATAGCTCATAGCGATGGGCCGCAGCTCGTCCACCGTCAGGTGCTTCAAGTCGGCGGTGGTGCCGTACAGGTGCTCCCGCCGGATGTAGCCCCACACCGCTTCCGGTACCAGGTCGCTCCCCTGTCCCGCCGCCAGCGCGGCGCGGACGTCGGTGGAGGACAGCTCGATGAGCTCCGGATTGTCCAGCAGCGCCACACGGGCCTGATACTGCCGCTCCAGCTGGGTTTTCTGCTGCTTCATGGCGGCGCAGATATCCTCCTCCACCCGGCGGAAAGCGGCAATGTGCGCCAATTCACAGATGACCTCCGGCTCATGCCACGTGTGGAGGGACAGGAACATGTCCGATCCCATCAGCAGCCACAGCTCCGCGTCGGGGTACTGCTGATGCAGCATGCGCAGGGTGTCGCTGGTGTAGCTTTTGCCGGTGTGGTGCAGCTCGATATCGCTGGCCTCGGCCATACGGCCCACCGAGGCCGCCATCAGCGCCGCCATGTCGTACCGCTGCCGGGCCGTCACGCCGGACGGCAGCGGCTTGTGGGGCGGCACGCAGTCCGGGACGATCAGCAGCTTATCCAGTCCCAGCTGGTTCACGGCGGCACGGGCCATGGTCACATGGCCGTTATGGGGCGGGTTGAACGTCCCGCCGAACATGCCGATCCTCATGCCTGCTTCGCCTTGACCAGCTGTATTTTCCGCTTTTCCTTGTTGTGCTGATAGCGGTACAGCACGAACTTGCTGCCGATGACCTGCACCACCTCGCTGCGGGTGGCCACGGCCAGCTCCTCCGCCGCCTCACGGGCGGTGTACATGCTGTTTTCCAGCACACGGCCCTTGATGAGCTCACGGGCCTCCAGCGCATCGTTGGCCTGCTTCACCAGATTGTCGCCGATGCCGTCCTTGCCCACATGGAGGATGGTGTCCATGGTGGCGGCCATCCCCCGCAGCTGGGCACGCTGCTTACTTGTCAGTTCCATATCAATGCTTCTCCAAATACTCTTTCAATTCCGCAGCGAAAACGCGCAAAGCGTTGCCCCGGTGGGATATTTCGTTTTTCTCCTCCGCCGTCAGCTGGGCAAAGGTGCGGCGCTTCTCCGGCACAAAGAACACCGGATCGTAGCCGAAGCCCCGTTCCCCCATGGGGGCAAAGGCGATGGTGCCGTGGCAGTCGCCGTCGGCGGTCAGCATGTCGCCGTTGGGGAAGGCGCAGCAGATGGACGTATGGAAATGGGCGGCGCGGTTCGTCGCGCCCCGCATGTTCTGCAGCAGCAGAGCGCAGCGGGCCGGATCACTGTCCAGATTGCCGTACCGGGCGGAGTAGATGCCCGGCGCGCCCTGTAACCAGTCCACGCACAATCCGGAGTCGTCGCCGATGGCGGGCAGGCCGCTGGCTTCCATGACGGCTTTTGCCTTCAGCGCGGCGTTCTCGGCAAAGGTAGTGCCCGTCTCCTCCACGTCCAGCGCAAGCCCTAAATCGGACTCCAGCACCACTTCCACGCCCAGCCGGGACAAGATCTCCTGCATCTCTTTTAATTTCCCACGGTTGTGGGAGGCCAATACAAATTTCATCTCAGAATATCCCCCACTATCTCTTTCTGTTTGGCGATCAGCTCACGGTTGCCCTTGGCGCACAGCGCCACCAGCTCCTGCTGCTCCGTCACGGTGAAGGCCCGGCCCTCGCCGGTGCCCTGAATCTCAATGATCTCGCCCTGCTCGTTCATGATGCAGTTCAGATCCACCTGCGCCCGGCTGTCCTCGCTGTAGGGCAGATCCAGCACCGCCGTATCGTCCACGATACCGGCGCTGACGCCCGCCACGTAATGCTTGATGGGCATACGGCCGATATAGCCCTCCTTTACCAGCCACTGGCAGGCCAGCGCCAGCGCCACGAAGCCGCCGGTGACGCTGGCGGTACGGGTACCGCCGTCGCCCTGCAGAACATCACAGTCGATGGTGACGGTGCGCTCGCCCAGCAGCTGCATATCCACCGCCGCCCGAAGGCTACGGCCAATGAGCCGCTGAATTTCCGCGCTGCGGCTGCTGAGCTTCAGCTTGTCCACATCACGGCGGCTGCGCTGGCGGTTGGCGCGGGGCAGCATGGAGTACTCCGCCGTGACCCAGCCGCAGCCGGGCTTCACGTGGGGCGGCACACGCTCCTCCACCGAGGCGGTGCACAGCACCACCGTGTCGCCGCAGCGGATCAGCACGCTGCCCTCGGCAAATTTGTTGAAATCAGGCGTGATGGTCACATCACGCAATTCGTTATACTGTCTTCCATCGGCTCTGGTCACGGATATCATTCCCCTTTCGGTGGTTTTTCAAATCAGAACAGGTCTGCGGTGAATTCCTTTGCGTCAAAGGGCTTCAGGTCGTTGATGCCCTCGCCCACGCCCACAAACTTCACCGGCACCTGCAATTCTTGGGCGATGGCCACCACGATACCGCCCTTGGCGGTGCCGTCCAGCTTGGTGAGGATGATGCCGGTCAGACCCGCCGTCTCCTTGAAGGTGCGGGCCTGCACCAGGCCGTTCTGGCCGGTGGTGGCGTCCAGCACCAGCAGCGTCTCGCACACGGAATCCGGGCATTCCCGGGCGATGATCTTCCGCAGCTTTGCCAGTTCGTTCATCAGATTCTGCTTGTTGTGCAGGCGGCCCGCCGTGTCGCACAGCACCACGTCCACGCCCCGGGCCTTGGCGGCCTGTAGGGCGTCGAACAGCACGGAGCCGGGGTCGGCGCCCTCATTCTGGCGGATGATATCCACACCGGCGCGGTCAGCCCAGATCTCCAGCTGGTCGGCGGCGGCGGCACGGAAGGTATCGCCGGCGCACAGCAGCACCTTTTTGCCCTCCGCCTTCAGCTGGGCGGCCAGCTTGCCGATGGACGTGGTCTTGCCCACGCCGTTGACGCCGATGAACAGCACGATGCTGGGGGTAGTGGACAGGTTCAGTGCCGCGTCGCCCACCTCCAGCTTTTCCGCCAGAATGGCCCGCAGCGCGTCCTTTACCTCGTCGGCGCGGGTCAGCAGCCGCTCCTTTACCTTTTTGCGCAGCTTCGCCACCGCGTCGGTGGCGGACTCCACGCCCATATCGGCCAGGATCAGCGCTTCCTCCAGCTGGTCATAAAACTCGTCGTCCAGCTTATCAAATGTCACAGAGGCCAGCCATGCCTCCTTGAGCTGCTTGAAAAATCCCATAGCGTCCTCCTTATTTGATATTCAGTTCCTTTGCCATGTCGTTCATATTGATGGTCAGAATGCGGCTGACGCCCCGCTCCTGCATGGTGACGCCGTACAGCACGTCGGCCTCCTCCATGGTGCCCCGGCGATGGGTAATGACGATGAACTGGGTCTTTCCGGCGATGCGCCGCATGTAACGGGCGTAGCGCACCACGTTGGACTCGTCCAGCGCCGCCTCGATCTCGTCCATGACGCAGAACGGCGTGGGGTGCACCTTCAGAATGGCGAAGTACAGGGCGATGGCCACAAAGGCCTTTTCGCCGCCGGACAGCAGCGTAATGGTTTTCAGCTGCTTTCCGGGCGGCTGCACCCGAATTTCAATGCCGCAGTTGAGGATATCCTTCTCGTCCTCCAGCTCCAGCTGGGCCTTGCCGCCGCCGAACAGCTCCAGAAACGTCTCCTGAAAGCTCTCGTTCAGCAGCTTGAACTGCTGGGCGAAGATGGCCGTCATCTGCTTGGTCAGCTCCTCGATGACGCCCAACAGCTCCTCACGGGCCTTTTCCACGTCGGCACGCTGCTCGGACAGGTAGGTATACCGGGTGTTGACCCGCTCGTATTCGTCGATAGCGCCGATGTTGGGGGTGCCCAGTCCCTTGATCTCCCGGTTCAGCTCCGCAATGCGGCGGGTGGCCTTGGGCACGCTCTCCAGCTCCACGCGCTGCTCCAGCGCGGCGCTGTGGCTCAGTTCATAGCGCTCCCACAGCTTGTCCAGCAGGGCCGCTTCCTCCATGGCGTTGCTTTGCAGCTTCTGCTCCATGCGGGACAGCTCCTGCGTGGTGGCGATCACCGCATCGTTGCACTCGCGGCTCTCGCGGTTTTTGGCGTCCCGCTGGCCCTCCAATTGCAGCTTCTGGGCCGACAGCTCCGAGAGCTTTTCCCGCAGCTGAGTTCCCTGCTGCCGCAGGCTGTCCAGCTGGGCCTGATGGGCAGCGATATCGCTTTCGGCCTGCCGGTTGGCGGCGGAGAACTGCTCCATCAGCGCCTGCCGCTGATCCCGGTCGGTCACCATATCCAGCCGCAGCCGCTTCAGGTCGGCGATGCTGCGCTCACCCGCGTCCCGCTCGGCGGCCAGAGCCGCCTGAGCGGCCTTCTTCTCGCTGACCTGCTGGGACAGGGCGTTGGTCTTTTCCAGCAGATCGCTCTGGCCGCTCTGGCTCTCCTCCGCACGGCGGCGCAACTCGGCGGCCCTGGCTTCCTTCTCCGCCACGTCGGCCTCCACGGCGGCGCAGCGCTGCTGGTCGGCCTCGGTGCGTTGGGCCAGTGTATCCAGCTCGGCCTGCAAGTCTTCGCAGCTCTGCTCCAGCGTGTTGTTCAGGATGTCATAATGCTCCTGCTTCGCCTGATATTGCAGCACCAGATCCTCCGCCTTGCGCTGCTGGGCAGAAGCCACCTCCAGCTCATACTGGGCTTTTTGCAGCTCGCGCTGGGCGTCCTCGGCCTTCTGCTTGGCGGCGGACAGCCTGTCCCGCATGCCGCCCAGCTGGCCGTTCAATTTCTCCAGCTCGTTGGCGCGGCTCAGTACGCCGGCGCTGCGGCTGACGCTGCCGCCGGTCATGGAGCCGCCCCGGTTCATCACCTGTCCGTCCAGCGTGACGATGCGGAAGCTGTTGCGGTACTTCCGCGCCATGGCGATGCCGCAGTCCAGATCCTCCACCACCACGGTGCGGCCCAGCAGGCTCTTGAAGATGCCGTCATACTGCCGGTCATATTCGATCAGGTCGACGGCCAGCCCCACAAAGCCGTATTCGCCGCTGACGTTCTCCCGCAGCGTGTCGCCCCGGACGGCGGTCATAGGCAGGAAGGTGGCCCGCCCGCCATTGCGCTGCTTCAGGTAGCCGATGGCGGCCTTGCCGTCCTCCTCCCGGTCTACCACGATGTTCTGCATACCCGCGCCCAGCGCGATCTCCAGCGCCACCGTGTACTTTTCCTGTGTCTTGATCAGGCTGGCCACCGGGCCGTGAATGCCCCGCAGGGCCTTCTTCTCCGCCGCCTGCATCACCAGCTTCACCGCGTTGGAGAAGCCCTCGTACTCCTTCTCCATCTCCGTCAGCAGACGGATGCGGTTTTCCAGCGCCGCCGCGTCCATGGTCAGCTGCAGCTTCTCCGCTTCTGCGTCGGCGGAGCGCTTTTTGCGGCCCTCCATCTTCAGGCTGTGACCCTGAATGATGTTGCTGACGGCCTGCGCCTCCTCCTTGGCCGCGTTGAGAAGCTTCCGGTTCTCTCGAGATTCCTTGCCGCTCTGCTCCAGCTTTTCCTGTGCGGCGGTCAGCTCGCCCGCCGTGTGCTCCCGGCGCTCGTCCATCTGGCTCATGCCGGAGCGCAGGGCGGACAGCTCCGCCTTGCCGTCGGCGGCGGCGGACAGCAGCAGCGCCTCCTCCGCCCGCAGGGACTCCGCCGTGCGGGCAGCGCCCGCCGCGGTGTCGGTCAGCTCCCGTGCCTTTGCCAGCAGGCCGTCCAGCTCCTGTGCCAGTGCGGCGCTCTCCTGATCGATCTGGCCGATGCGCTCCAGCTGGGCGTCCACCTGAGATTGCAGGCTGCCCGCCCGGTTCTCCGTGTCCTCCATCTCCCGCTGAATGCGTGCGATGCTCTCATTATTGTGCTCCATCGAGGTGTGCAGCACGGCGATGGCGCTGTCATGCTCGCCGCCGGCGGCTTCCAGCTGGCTCACCTGTCCCCGGAGCGTCTCCGCCTCCAGATCATTGCGCCGCACCTGCTCGCTCAGTTCCTCGGCGGCGGCGTAGGCGGCCTCCAGCGCCGCTTCCGCCCGCTCCTTGTCGGCACGGGCGCTCTCCACGTCGGTCTGCAATTTGAATTTGGCGGTTTTCAAGTCCTGCAGCTGTTCCAGCCACACGCTGATCTCCAGTACCCGCAGCTCATCCCGCAGCACCAGATACTTTTTGGCCACCTCCGCCTGCTTGCGCAGCGGCTCCACCTGCAGCTCCAGCTCCGCGATCTTGTCGTTGATGCGCACCAGATTCTCCTGTGTGCGCTCCAGCTTCCGCTCGGCCTCCTCCTTGCGGTGGCGGTACTTGCTGATGCCCGCCGCCTCCTCGAACACTTCCCGGCGCTCGCCGGATTTGACGGACAGGATCTCGTCGATCTTGCCCTGCCCGATGATGGAGTAGCCCTCCCGGCCCATGCCGGTGTCCATGAACAGCTCGTTCACGTCCTTCAGCCGCACCGACTGCTTGTTGATGTAATATTCCGATTCGCCGCTGCGGTAGTACCGGCGGGTAACGGCCACCTCCGCCTCGTCACGGGGGAAGATATGCTCGGTGTTGTCAATGACCAGCGTCACCTGCGCAAAGCCCATCTGGCTGCGCTTTTCCGTGCCGCCGAAGATCACGTCCTCCATCTTAGCGCCGCGGAGCTGGCGGCTGTTCTGCTCGCCCATGACCCAACGGATGGCGTCGGAGATATTGGACTTGCCGGAGCCGTTGGGGCCTACGATGGCGGTGATATCCTCTCCGAAATTCAGAACGGTCTTATCGGGAAATGATTTGAAGCCCTGAATTTCAAGCGCTTTTAAGTACAAATAGTCCACCTCATTTTACATTGGCATACTTTAACTAGAATAGTGTATCAGAAAAGTGTGTATTTTTCAAGTTAAAGTTGATGGGGCGGCGGATTTGCGCCTGTCCCATGCAAAATTAAGAAGCCCTTGACAAGCGAAACGAAATAGATATAATAAAGGCAAAGATATTACCGCAAAGCGGTTTTAGCCCAGTTTGTTTAGGTTTAAAAAAACCGTCACTTGGCCGAGTGGCGGTTTTCCCATTTGATCTTCCACGTCCCCGTAGGGACGAAACTCCCCTTATAATAAAGAAAGGACAGTATCACCATGGACAAAACCCTTGGCTATATCCTCTGCACCCAATCGCCGGGTCTGTTTCTGGCGGCGCTGATGCTGCTGCTGTTTTACTTCGCCCGGCGGCGGGAGCACCATGTCCGCGCCGTGATGGATCTGGTGCTGTGCATCGTCTGCGCGGCGGGCGGCGTGGCGCTGTACTTCGTAGGCATGGGTGCGGGCTACTTCACCATTCAGGACTTCTATGCCATCCGTACCCCCGGCTGGGTGGGGATCGGCGTTGTGGTGATCTTCAATGTATGGCTGATCGCCCGGGGCTTTCTGGCGGTGAACCGCCGCCGCACGGCGGAGAAGAACGCCAACCGCGCCGCCAACCGTGCGGCAAACGCCGCCCAGCTGCAGCGCGAGGCCGAACAGCGGCAGTCCGCCAACGACGCCAACGCGGATATTGAGGGGAAATAACCCACACTTGTGCCCATTTCCGGGGAAAAGCGCAGCGGAAGACCGCCGCTATCGCGCTTTCTCCCGGAACTTTTTTCGATTCTTATTGACATTTCTCCCCTTTTTCTATATAGTGTACTTGCCAAATTTCAAAGAGACATACAGGCCGGTTCCGGCCCTCGGTGAATACAGAGAGAAGAGGCGAAAATTTCTTTATGAACGGGGGAGGATAAATGTCCAAAGAGTTGATTCGCCTGCGGGATCTCTGCATGGCGTTTGACGACGAGCTGGTTCTCGACAACATCAATCTTTACATCAACGATTCCGAATTCCTCACACTGCTTGGACCCAGCGGCTGTGGCAAAACCACGACGCTGCGCATCATCGGTGGGTTTACCACGCCCACTTCCGGTGATGTGACCTTTGACGGTGTGAGGATCAATGACGTTCCGCCGCATAAGCGGCAGATCAACACCGTGTTCCAGAAATACGCCCTGTTTCCCCATCTGGACGTATTCGAGAACATCGCCTTCGGCCTGCGCATCGCCAAGGTGCCGCAGGACGAGGTGGAGCAGCGTGTGACGGAAATGCTGGAGGTGGTCAGCCTGAAGGGCTTTGAGCAGCGCCGCGTTGACCAGCTTTCCGGCGGACAGCAGCAGCGTGTGGCCATTGCCCGTGCGCTGGTGAACCGTCCCAAGGTGCTGCTGCTGGACGAGCCGCTGGGCGCGCTGGATCTCCGGCTGCGGAAGGATATGCAGAACGAGCTGAAGCGTATCCAGCAGCAGATGGGCATCACGTTTATCTACGTGACCCACGATCAGGAGGAAGCCCTGACCATGTCCGACACCGTGGTGGTGATGGACAAGGGCCGCATCCAGCAGATCGGAACGCCGGAAGATATATATAACGAGCCGAAAAACGCCTTTGTGGCGGACTTTATCGGCGAAAGCAACATCCTCAACGGCACCATGGTGCGGGACAACGTGGTGAAGATGTACGGCAAGGAGTTCCCCTGCGTGGACGGCGGCTTTGCCGAAAATGAGCCGGTGGACGTGGTCATCCGGCCGGAGGACATCGACATCGTGCCCGTGGAGCAGGGTCAGCTGGTGGGCACTGTCACCAACGTGACCTTCAAGGGGATGCAGTACGATATTATCGTGGACTTCCGCGGTTTCAAATGGCTGATCCAGACCACCGACCATTCGCCGGTGGGCGCCCGGATCGGCGTGAAGATCGACCCGGAGGGCTTCCACATCATGAAGAAGAGCGAATACTCCGGTATGTTCGGTGATTACTCCTCCTACTCCGAGGAGTACGAGGAATTGGCGGACGCCAGCGCAAAGCTGGAAGAGGAGGAGAGCGAGGATGAAGAATAAGCTCTCCCGTTTCGCCGTGCCTTATGTGGTGTGGATGGCCATTTTCGTGGTGGCTCCCATCCTTATTATGGTGGTATACGCCTTCTCCAACGCCGACGGCGGCGCGACGCTGGACAACTTTGTCCAGATGGGCGGCTACGCGGCGGTGTTCTGCCGCTCCTTCAAGCTGGCCATCATCGCCACGGCAATCTGCCTGCTGATCGGCTATCCCGTGTCCTATTTTCTCAGCCGCGAGGGTGCGTCCTTCCAGAAGATCGCCATGGTGCTGATCATGCTGCCCATGTGGATGAACTTCCTGCTGCGCACCTACTCGTGGATGACCATTCTGGAGAACAACGGCCTTTTGAACCAGCTGTTCCAGAAGCTGGGCATCATCGCACTGTATAACAGCATCACCGGCAGCAATCTGGAGTACTTCTCCATGATGAACACCCAGGGCGCGGTGGTGCTGGGCATGGTGTATAACTACCTGCCCTTTATGATCCTGCCCATCTATTCCGTCATCGTGAAGCTGGATTATTCGCTTCTAGAGGCGGCCCGCGATCTGGGCGCCAACAACGTCACCGTGTTCCGCAAGGTGATTTTGCCCTTGAGCCTGCCGGGTGTGCTGTCCGGCATCACCATGGTGTTCGTCCCCTCGGTGTCTACCTTCGCCATCAGCCGCATGCTGGGCGGCGGCACGGAGCTGCTGCTGGGCGACCTGATCGAGCGGCAGTTTCTGGGCGGCGCGTATAACCCCCAGCTGGGCGCGGCTATCTCGCTGGTGATGATGATCATCGTGGTCATCTGCATGCTGGTGATGAACCGCTTCGGCGAGGGTGAAGAACAGGCGGTGATGCTATGAGACAGAGACGGGCAAACTCCGTAGGCGACCGCCTGCTGATGATCCTGACGGGCCTGTTCCTGTACGCGCCCATCATCATCCTGATCGTATTTTCCTTCAATGCCGGAAATAGCTCCAGCGTGTGGAAGGGCTTTTCCCTCCACTGGTATCAGCAGCTGTTCCAGAACCGGCTGATCATGCACAGCGTGTATATCACGCTGCTGGTGTCCCTGCTGGCCACGGTCATCGCCACCATCGCGGGCACCTTTGCCGCCATCGGCTTTTACGGCATGCGCCGCAAGGCACGGAATAGCCTCATGGCCGTCAACAACATCCCCATGATGAACGCCGATATCGTCACCGGCGTCAGCCTGTGCCTGCTGTTCGTGGTGTTCTTCAACGGCTGGGGCGCCTTTGCCGGATGGGTGAATAGCTGGCAGAGCGCCATCGTCCTGCCGGAGCGGCTGACCATGGGCTTCGGCACGCTGCTGATCGCCCACATCTGCTTCAACATCCCCTACGTCATCCTGTCCGTCGGCCCCAAGCTGCGGCAGATGGACCGCAATCTGGTGGACGCGGCCCAGGATCTGGGCTGCACGTGGATGCAGGCCTTCTGGAAGGTCATCATTCCGGAGATCAAGCCCGGCATCGTGTCCGGCGCGCTGACGGCTTTCACCATGTCCATTGACGACTTCATCATCAGCTACTTCACCGCGGGCACCAGCGCCTCCACGCTGGCCATGACCATCTACGGCATGACCAAGAAGCGTGTCAGCCCGGAGATCAACGCCATCTCCACGCTGCTGTTCGTGACGGTGATATTGCTGCTGGCCATCATCAACATCCGGGAAAACCACGTCCAGCACCACGCCCAGCACCATCACCGGGAGGGCGCGGCGGCCAACGCGCCCGCTCCCAAGCGGCGTGATAACGGCGTGTGGAAGAAGGTCACAGCGGGCCTGCTGGCCTGTGTGCTGGTGGCCGTGCTGATCTTTACCGGCAGTGCCGCCCGGTCTGACCGGGTGGTGAACGTCTGCTCCTGGGGCGAGTATATTGACGAGGATCTTATCACGGAGTTCGAGGAAAAGACCGGCATCCGCGTCAACTATCAGACCGCCGAGAGCAACGAGGCTCTCTACTCCCTCATCAAGATGGGCGGCGCGGACTTCGACGTGATCGTGCCCTCCGACTACATGATCGGACGGCTCATTGAGGAGGACATGCTGGCAGAGCTGGACTACAGCGCCATCCCCAACTATGACCTGATCGACGATCAGTACAAGTCCCTCAGCTTCGACCCGGAGAACAAGTACACCGTTCCCTACACCTGGGGCACCGTGGGCATCATCTACAACACCACCATGGTGGACGAGCCCATCACCAGCTGGGGCGCCATGTTCGACGAGAAGTACGCCGGGCAGGTGCTGATGATCAACAACTCCCGCGACGCCCTGATGGTCGCCCTGTGCTATCTGGGCTACGACATCAATACCACCGACGAGGCCCAGCTGGAGGAAGCCTTCCAGCTGATCTACGATGCCAAGAACAAGGGCGTGTATCAGGCCTTCGTCATGGACGAGATCTTCGGCAAGATGGAGGGCGGCAACGCCGCCATCGCCATGTACTACGCCGGCGACTATCTGACCATGCTGGAGAATAACGAGGATCTGGCCTTTGTGGTGCCCGACGAGGGCAGCAACTGGTTTGTGGACGCCATGTGCGTGCTGAAATCCAGCCAGCACAGAGAAGAAGCCATGGAGTGGATCAACTTCATCGCGTCCACCGAGTCCAACCTTGCCAACATGGACTACATCTGGTACGCGTCCCCCAACACTGAGGCGCTGGCGGAGTACCCCGCCTACTATGAGGCCGAGTACGAGGAGCCGCTGGACGAGGAGATCTACAACATCATGGCCGCCCCGCCCGAGGTGCTGGAGCGCTGTGAGCTGTACATCAATCTGCCCCAGGAGACGCTGAAGTTCTATAATGACCTTTGGACGAGACTAGGAATTTGATGGAGGTATTTTCAATGATCGAGATCGGCATGACCTATACCATGGAAAAGACCGTCACCCCCGACATGACCGCCAAGGCCGTTGGCTCCGGCGGGCTGGAGGTGTTCGGTACCCCCTTTATGATGGGCCTGATGGAGAACGCCGCTATGCAGTGCGTCCAGCCGGAGCTGCCGGAGGGTAAGGGCACCGTGGGCGTGGAGATCAGCTCCAGCCATCTGGCTCCCACTCCTGTGGGCATGAAGGTATCCGCCACCGCCGAAGTCACCGGCGTCAGCGCCAACGGCAAGATGATCACCTTCAAGGTGACCGCCAGCGATGAGGAGGGCCTGATCGGCGAGGGCACGCATACCCGCGCCGTCATCGACAACGCCCGTTTCCTGCAGAAGTGCAACGACAAGCTGGCACGGGTCAAATAAGAAAACAATGCAAAAAGAGAGCGCCCGCAGGGGTGCTCTCTTTTTGCACACACTGGCGTGACAATCCGTGCTTGGCCCCCTCTGTGAGGGGGCTGGCGAGCGCAAGCGAGACTGGGGGAGAGAATCTGAGATTTTAATTCTCTCCCTCCGGCGCTTCGCGCCACCTCCCTCACAGAGGGAGGCTTTGGTTCGGAATGACAGAAATGCATTTCTCGACAAGCTCAAGCGTTTTGCGCTTACTCATGATGAAAACTGGTGACGATGGCAGACTCCTTCTCCGGAATGCCGAACTGCTCCCGGCCCAGCTGAATGCTCTTCATCAGAAAGGCCATGTTGCGGCCTAGCGTCCGCATGGTTTGCAGCCCCTCTCCGTCCTTGCGCACCTCCTCCGGGGTGTTGCCGTACACCATGTTCCAGTACTGGCTGCTGGCGATGGGCATTCCGGTGATGGTGAAGTACTTGTTCAGCACGTCGAAGGAGGCAGTGTTGCCGCCACGGCGGCAGGACACCACCGCCGCGCCCACCTTCATGGTCTTGTTGATGTGGGGCGTGCTGTAAAACAGCCGATCCATAAAGGCGATGGCGCCGCCTGCCGGGGACGCGAAGTACACCGGCGCGCCGATCGCCAGCGCGTCCGCCTCGGCCAGCTTGGGAGCCGTCTCGTTCACCAGATCGTCGTATACGCAGCGGAAGGTTTTCTTGCAGGACGCGCAGGCGTTGCAGCTGTGAGCCGTGTGGCCTGCCTGCACGATCTCCGTTTCGATGCCCTCGGCCTCCAGCGTTTTGGCCAGCTCCTCCAGCGCCGTATAGGTGCAGCCCTTCTCGTGGGGGCTGCCGTTGATCAGCAATGCTTTCATATGATCGTCCTCCTTGCCATTGTTAGCGCTATTATATCGCGCCGCCGGTGAAAAATCCAGTCCCCGTTTTTGCGGCCTTTCTCAGAAAAAATGCGCTTGACAAATGTCTGAAATCGGACTATACTACGAAAAGTCTGATTTCGGACGGACAGGAGGACATGCCATGGAACGCCGTGAAGCTTTGGCCGCGTATAACGATGCCTACAAGGAGCAGGATGACCTGTACCGGGCGGTGGCCCGGCAGTGCGGACTGTCGGACTGCGCCTTCTGGGTGCTGTACGCCCTGCGGGAGTCCGGCCGCCCCATGACCCAGAGCGACGTGTGCGCCGCCGTGTACCAGCCCAAGCAGACGGTACACTCGGCCCTGAAAAAGCTGGCGGGGGAGGGCTATCTGCAATTGACGGAAGGCCGTGACCGCCGCAGCAAGTACCTGACCCTGACGGCGGCGGGGGAGACGCTGATGGCGCGCACCGTCGACCGGGTGATGGCAGCGGAGGAAACGGCCATGGACACCCTGACGGCGGCGGAACGGACGCAGTTTCTGGCGCTGTGCCGCCGCTACAACGCCGCGCTGCGGCAGGCGCTGTCCACGGCCATCGAGGAGAAAAAGGAGTAAACCATGAAAATACAGTTATCCGATCACTTTACCTATAAAATGCTCCTGCAGTTCGTGCTGCCGTCCATCATCATGATGGTGTTCACCTCCATCTACGGCGTGGTGGACGGGCTGTTTGTGTCCAATTTCGTGGGCAAGACCCCCTTCGCCGCCGTGAATCTGGTGATGCCCTTCATCATGGTCTTTGGCGGCATCGGCTTCATGTTCGGCACCGGCGGCAGCGCACTGGTGGCCAAAACCATGGGCGAGGGCGACAAGCACCGCGCCAATCAGTACTTCACCATGATGATCGCCGCCACCCTCATCTGCGGCGTCATCATCTCCACGCTGGGCGTGATCTTTATGGAGCCTATCTCCGTCTTTCTGGGTGCGGACGCAGAAATGCTGCCGGATTGCGTGCTGTATGGCCGCATCGTGCTGGCCTTCAACACGGCGTATATGCTGCAAAACGTGTTCCAGAGCTTCCTGATCGCGGCGGAAAAGCCCAAGCTGGGCCTGTGGGTCACGGTGGCGGCGGGCGTTACCAACATGGCGCTGGACGCCCTGTTCATGGCGGTGTTCCACTGGGGCGTGGCGGGCGCTGCCATCGCCACCGGCATCAGCCAGATCGTGGGCGGCGTGCTGCCGCTGGTGTACTTCCTGCGGCCCAACAGCAGCCTGCTGCAGCTGACAAAGACAAAGCTGGAGCTGCGGCCTATCTTGCAGGCCAGCGGCAACGGCGCGTCGGAGCTGGTCAGCAACGTGACCGCCTCGGTGGTGGGCATGCTGTATA
>ENA-UOJJ01000960-UOJJ01000960.1-human-gut-metagenome-genome-assembly--contig:-CS66-NODE-960-length-45949-cov-13.178956_pt1 | contig 45949 bp, 43 predicted proteins | sample MGYA00242343_ERZ723890 | MGnify/ENA metagenome assembly ERZ723890
GAATGTTTTCTCCTGCCTTCATTTAAAACACTCCTGTTTCCTCTATTATAGCTTAAAGTGTTGTGTTTGAATTTTTTTTTGACTTAGTGAAGCGGGTGTGCTATGCACAGCCGCTTTTCACATGAATTTTATGCGGCCCTTACAACAGACACCGCATGTCCTCCGGTAGGGGAGCGGTGATGTGGAGAAGCTGATCCGTCAACGGATGGTGCAGCCACAGCTCATAGCTGTGCAGTGCCGGGCGGGCGATGAGAGACTTGTCCTCCGCGCCGTAGAGCCAGTCGCCGGTGAGGGGACAGCCGATGGCGGCCATATGGAGCCGCAGCTGGTGGGTACGGCCGGTGATGGGCCGCAGCCGCAGCAAGGTGCGGCCATGGGAGACGGATAGGGTTTCGTACTCCGTGCGGGAGGGCAGGCCCTCCGGGTCGACACGGCGCTTCAGCAGCGAATCCGGCTGGCGGCTGATGGGCAGGTCGATGGTTCCCTTGGTTGGCTGGGGCACGCCGTCGCAGACGCCGCGATACTCCCGGCGGAAGTCCTCCGTGTGGAGGATCACCATGCAGCGCTGGTGCATGTAGCCGTTTTTGGCCACCACCATCACGCCGGTAACGCCGCGATCCAGCCGGTTCACGGCATGGAACGCGCCGCCGCCCAAATAGTGGGCCACCGCGCCAGCTATCGTAACGGTCTCCTCCGTCAGCGCCGCCGAGTGGACGGTGATCCCGGCGGGCTTGTTGAGAATGAGAAGATCCTCATCCTCCCACAGAATGTCCAGCGGGTAGTCCACGGGGACGATATCGCTGTGGGCGGGCGGGTCGGACACGTCCACCGTCAGCACATCGCCTTCGCGGGCCACAGCCCGGACGGTAACGGGGCTGCCGTTCAGCAAAATGGCGTTTTCCCGCCACTTCAGGGATTTCAGCAGGGAGGAGGACAGCCGCAGCTCCTGCCGCAGCAGCTGCTTGACGGTCAGGCCGGACAGCGCCGGGGTGATGGGCAGCGTCAGGATACGCATGGGAAAAATCCTCCTTGCAAAGTTTCTTATAAATAGTATAGCACAAAAGAGCAAAATGTGATAGACTATATCGACATGATCAGAACAACCTCAAAAAAACGGAGAAAGGACAACAAAATTATGGCTTCTAAAGTATATTTTGCCGATCTGCGTGCCGATTATCATGAGAATTTGCAGCAGAAGCTGACGCGGCTGCTGAAAACGGCGGGGATGGGCGATATTGATTTCAACGAGAAGTTTGTGGCCATCAAGCTGCATTTCGGCGAGCCGGGCAATCTGGCCTATCTGCGGCCCAACTGGGCAAAGACCGTGGCGGACTTCGTGAAGGAGCGGGGCGGCAAGCCCTTCCTGACCGACTGCAACACCCTGTACGTGGGCGGCCGGAAGAACGCGCTGGATCACATGGACAGCGCCATGGTCAACGGCTTCAACTATATGACCACCGGCTGCCAGATCATCATTGCCGACGGCCTGAAGGGCAATGACGAGGTGGAGGTGCCTGTAGTGGACGGCGAGTATGTGAAGAACGCCAAGATCGGCCGGGCTGTCATGGACGCGGACGTGTTTATCTCCCTGACCCACTTCAAGGGCCACGAGACGGCGGGCTTCGGTGGCTGCCTGAAGAACATCGGCATGGGCTGCGGAAGCCGCGCCGGTAAGATGGAGCAGCATAACGCCGGTAAGCCCCATGTGAATCAGAAGCTGTGCGTGGGCTGTGGCCAGTGCCGCAAGATCTGCGCCCACGGCGCACCGGTCATTACCGACCGGAAGGCCGCCATCGACCACGACAAGTGCGTGGGCTGCGGCCGGTGTATCGCCATCTGCCCCAAGAACGCGGTGCAGATCAATTGGGACGAGTCCACCAGCAACCTGAACCGCAAGATCGCCGAGTACACCAAGGCGGTGGTGGATGGCCGTCCCTGCTTCCACATTTCGCTGGTCATCGACGTGTCCCCCAACTGCGACTGCCGCAGCGAGAACGACATGGCCATCGTGCCCAATGTGGGCATGTTCGCCTCCTTCGATCCGGTGGCGCTGGACATGGCCTGTATCGATGCGGTGAATGCCCAGATGCCGCTGCACGGCAGCGCGGCGGACTGCCCGGAGGATCATCAGCACGCCCACGACTACTTCCAGCGCATCCATCCCGACACGGATTGGCGCAGCTGTCTGGAGCACGGCGAGAAGATCGGACTGGGCACACGGGAATATGAGTTGGTGAAGATTTGAGTTTTGTATAAAAAACGGTCGGTGCGACGCACCGGCCGTTTTTTTGTGGGGGAAAAATGATGTAGGGGCGACGACTCTGTTCGCCCCAGTAATGATGCGATTGATCGTCAGGGCGGACAGAGTCGTTCGCCCCTACAGAGAGGCTGGTGAGGATCACCCTTACACCAGCTCCGCAAAGCTCCGGATGCAGCGGTGGCACACCGTCTGCATCTCGTCCCACGACACATGGAAAAATTCGTCGTACACGCCGATGACCTGCATGCCCGCTGTCCGGGCGCTGCGGCAGGCGGCGATGGAATCGTCGAAAATGGTGCAGTCCGCTACGTCCACGCCCAGCAGCTCCGCCGTTTTGCGGTAGATGGCGGGCTCTTTCTTGTCCATACCCAGCTCCTGGGCGAAGTAGATATGCTCGAAATAGGGCTTCAGCCCCAGGTGTCCCAGCGCCGCGTGACAGTGGGCGGGAACGCTGGAGGTCAGGACGGCCATCCGCTCTCCGGCGGCCTTGCACTTCTCCAGATAATCCACCACGCCGGGCTTTACCGGAACGCTGGTGGTGTACAGGTCGCCGGCCATCTCCATCCACTCGGCCATGATCTCGTCGGTGGATTCGCTGAGATGGCAGTACTCCTTGGTGAAGATGGCGGCCTTGGGGAACACGGTGTGGGCCACGCCCTCGTAGTATTCCCGGGTGTAGGGCAGACCCCGCTTGGCGAGAAACGCGGTGTCCACATCACGCCAGATGCCGTTGGAGTCGATGAGGGTGCCGTCCATGTCAAAAATCAGCATAAATATTCTCCTTTATCGTCGATCCAGAAGCGCCACGGGAAGTCTACGGCTTCCTGTGCATAGTCGATGCCGATGCGCTTGCCGGTGTGGATGGTGAGGGGGCGGGGCGGTTGGTCGGGCAGGCCCACGTCGGAGAGGGCGGTGCAGAGGAACAGCTCCTCTCCCGTGGTCAGGTCGATGCCGTTCTGGCGGCGGTCCAGCCCCAGCGCCTGACAGCACTTGCCGGGGCCGTTGAGGAAGTTCTTCCGCTGATAGGCGGTCAGTTCGTCAGGGGCTTTGCCATACCGCAGGCGGCAGATGGCTTCCAGACCGTGCACCGGGGAAAGACCCCGCAGCAGCACGGCGGAGGGCTCACCCTCCGGCTCGGTGACGAAGTTCAGGCAGCAGTGCATGCCGTAAATGAGATAGATATAGGCGTGGCCCGGCGGGCCGAACATGGTGGCGTTGCGGGCGGTCTTGTGGTAGCCGTAGGAGTGGGCGGCCTTGTCGATGGCACCCACGTAGGCCTCGGTTTCCGTGATGCGGCACACCAGCAGTTGCCCCTCATACCGCCGAACCAGATAGCAGTCCACAAGACTGCGGGCGATATCCACCGTATTTCCTGTATAAAAATTCCGACAAAGTATTGCCATTTTCGTCCTCCGGTGGTATAGTGCTTTTGCTATTCTATCATTTTTACGGAGAAAATACAAGAAAAAGGAAGTGTTGCCGCGATGCCTGCGTACAATTACAAAAAAGGTCTGACCGCCATGCTGGGGTGTTTCTTCATCTGGGGGTTCCAGCCGTTATACTGGTATCTGTGCGGCGGCATGGATACCTTCTTCCTGATGGCCAGCCGTATTGTGTGGGCGGCGGTGTGCTGCGTGCTGCTGCTGTGGATGCAGGGCAAGCTGCCCCAGCTGGCGGCGGCCTTCAAGGATAAGCAGGTGCTGAAGCGGGAGATCCCGGCGGCGGTGTTCCTGTTCGGCGACTGGATCGTGTATCTGTGGGCGGTGCAGAACGGCCGGGTGCTGGAGTGCTCGCTGGGCTACTACATCCAGCCGCTGGTGGTGTTCGCTTTCGGCGCGGTGATCTTCAAGGAGAAGATCTCGTGGCGGCACTTCGTCATCATTGCCATTGTGGTGGTGGGCATCGTGCTGAGCACCAGCGGCTTCGGCGGCGTGCCCTATGTGACTATCGCGCTGGCTGCCATGTTTGCCATTTATGCCGCCATCAAGAAGAGTCTGACCATCGATTCCATCGTCAGCACCACCATGGAGATCATCATGATGGTGCCGGTGGCCATCGTATTCGTGCTGTGCTGCCGTATGGGCGACAACGGCATGGGCAGCCTGACGGTGGTGCGGCAGCTGCTGCTGATAGGCTCCGGTGTGGTGACGGCAGTTCCTATGCTGTTCTATGCCATCGGTGTGCGGAACCTGCCGCTGATGACCACCGGTATTTGCCAGTATCTCAGTCCCACACTGGCTATCTTCTGCGGCATGATCATGGGCGAGAGCCTGACGAAAGAAAAGCTGGTGAGCTTCTGCTTTATCTGGGCAGGCGTGATTTTGTATACGCTGAACAGCATTTATGAGGAGAAAAAGCGCAGCAAAACGGCGGCGTGAGGAGGAAACCGAATGAATATTACAGTCTATCTGGGTGCAAACGAGGGCAACGATCCGGCTCTGGGGCAGGCTGTGCGGGAGCTGGGCCGGTGGATCGGCGAAAGCGGCTACACGTTGGTTTACGGCGGGTCAAAGACCGGGCTGATGGGCGATATCGCTGGAAGCGTGTTGGCGGCCGGTGGAGAGGTCATCGGCGTGGAGCCGCAGTTTTTCATGGACGCGGGTTTTCAGTACGACGGTCTGACGGAGCTGATCGTGACGAAGGATATGGCGGAGCGCAAGACGAAGATGATCCAACTGGGCGATGCCTTTATCGCCTTTCCTGGCGGTACGGGAACGCTGGAGGAGATCGCAGAGGTCATGTCCAAAGTGTCGCTGAAGCAGCTGGATGCACCCTGTATTCTCTATAACCTGAACGGCTATTATGACGATTTGAAGGCGCTGCTGCAGCGTATGATCGAAAAGGAACTATCCTCGGAGGAGCGGCAGCAGGGGATTTATTTCGCGGAGAATTTACAGCAGATCAAAGAGATATTGGAAAAGTGACCCATAGCAGCCTGCGGCATTCGCCGCAGGCTGCTGTTGCGTCGTGGGGCAGGGAATGGTATAATAAAGGAAAAAGGAGGGGGCGGATATGGGAAAGCGGATTTCTGTGATTCTGATCGTGGTGCTGGCGGCTGCGGCGGTGACTTTTGGGGTGCTATGGCAGAGTGCGCTGCGGGATCATTCCGATATTAAGGCGCTGGCACAGGCAGGCGCGAACGAGGCATGCAGCCGGTTTTCGGACTTTCAGAAAAGGGGAGACGACGGAGACTACTGGGGCGGCGTGGCGGCGTTTCACACCTTTCAGCAGGCTCACATCCTCCTGACGGAGGGGACGCCTCAGGCCGCTGACCGGGTGTTTTGCAGCGAGGTCTATGGCGCGCTGCTGCTGAAGCCGGAGCTGGCCAAGGCGCATATGGCGGAGGTCATCGAGGTGATGGATCTGCTGGCGCAGGATGTGACGGATGCCAACGCGTATGTGCGCATGGCGAAGCTGGGCAATGCGCTGGGGCAGTGAGCCGCAAGAGATGAAACAAGAGCGAAGAAAGACGGAAAAGGAAAGCGATGAAAGGAAATCTGTCCCGGCGGCTTGCCATGTACACCGCCGGATTATTTGTGATGACGGTGGGGATCGCCCTGTCGGTAAAATCGCGGCTGGGGGTGTCGCCCATCAGCTCCATCCCCCCTATGCCATGACGTGCATCTGGGGCATTGAAATGGGCAAGGCCACCATCCTACTGCATTGCTCGCTGGTGCTGCTGCAGATCATTTTGCTGCGGAGGAATTTTAAGCCGGTGAACCTGCTGCAAGTAGCGGTGGGCATTGTGTTCGGGTATTTTACCACCTTCTGTAACTGGTGCGTGTCCTTCCTGCCGGAGCCGGACGGCATAGTGCTGCGGGTCATATTGCTGCTGCTGAGCGTGGTGTGTATCGCGCTGGGCATTTTCCTGTATATGCCGCCGGATATCATGGCTCTGGCGGGCGAGGGGACGATCAAAGCCATCTCGGACGTCAGCGGTATGGCCTTCGCCAAGGTGAAGGTGCTGTTTGATTCGTCGCTGGTGGCGCCATATCGCTGGCAGCCTGCCTGCTGTGTATCGGCAGCTTCGGCAGCGTAGGCGTTGGCACGGTCATTGCTGCCGTTCTGGTGGGGACGGTGCTGGGATTTTTTACCAAGTGGTTGTGAGCGCGGCGTGACTGCTGGCTGTTCGGAAAAGAGACTGTTCGGGAATGACGCGGCGCTTTACAGCCTGGAGAAAGGAGCAGAAAATGGCAAAATTTCAGGATAAATTGATCGCGGACGGATACTGCGATGCCCGGGGCGCGGGTTTTTGCGCGACGGCCACGAGCCTGCCGGGTGGGGTATATGGCATGGTGGCCCTGTGCGTCAGGGAGCATGTGTTGTACCTCTACGATGTGGACATGAGGGGCAATATCGGCGAACTGCTGCATGAGATCCCGCTGGAGCGGATCGAAAATTTGAAGATACGGACGGGCTTTTTCAGTCAGGTATTGCGATTTGAGTACGAGGGCGCGGTGTTTTCTTTTACCAATTTTGTGGGGGTGAAGCCTGCGCTGGAGGTCATCAGGCAGGAAGCCGCGCGGCGCTGACCGCAACTGCCAGTTGCTTGTCTGGCGAACGATCCTGTGCTATACTGACGGTATGGAGGTGTTCGACATGGAAACAAAGGAGATTTTGTATCAACTGCGGACAGAAAGAGGACTGTCGCAGGACGAGCTGGCGGAAAAGGTTTTTGTGACGCGGCAGGCGGTGTCCCGCTGGGAAAACGGCGAGACAACGCCGGGACTGGAGACCTTGAAGCGGCTTTCCCAGCTTTTTGATGTGTCCATCAATACGCTGCTGGGCTCCCCGAGGCAGTTGATCTGCCAGTGCTGCGGAATGCCGCTGGACGATTCCACCATCAGCAAGGAGCCGGACGGCGATTTCAACGAGGACTATTGCAAGTGGTGCTATGCCGACGGTACGTTCAAGTACACCAGCAAGGAGCAGCTGATCGATTTCTGCGTGACCCACATGGCCAGTGAAAGCTGGCCCGCAGAGCAGGTCAGGGCCCATATGGAAGCTGTGGTGCCGGAGTTGAAGCACTGGAAGAAATAAAAGGCAGCGAAAGAACACCCCGCCGCAGGCGATGCCTGCGGCGGGGTTCTTATAAAAGCCTCGCGGAGTTCGCGTCCGCAGACGCGAAATAATTTAATCATTTTTTGCCGCGACATGTGCGTGGCAAAAAATACTTCTCGGCCCAGCAAGTGCCAAAGGCGCGCAGCGGGCCGCAAACCTTTTGGCAGCAAAATCGTGAGATTTTGCGCCAGTTTTTAATATGGTATTGTCGCCATGGCCGCCGCGTCACGGGGGTCGAGGAAAATACCGCCTGTCAGGGGCAGCGCCGTCAACAGCAGATAGGCAACCCCCAACAGGATGGCCAGCAGATACCACAGCAGCTCACCGCCCGGCAAGTGCCGCCGCAGCAGGAAATGGTACAGCGCCATCGCTCCTGCCGCCGCGCCGTAGAACAGTAGCCACAGGGGCAGGACGCCCCACAGAAAGCGGCACAATAGCACCATCAGCGCTGTGGCGGCCAGCAGCGCGGCGCAGTGTCCGCCCCGCGAGGCGCTCTCCAGCGGCTCCAATCGCCACAGCAGCAGCGCCGCCGTCAGATAGGGCCAGAACACCAGCTTGCCCAGCTCCCAGGGACTCTCGTTTATCGGAGACAGCACCTCCGTGGCGGGACAAGGCAGGGCAGCGGCCAATCCCCGCAGCAACACAGCGGCGGCTGCCGCCGCCAGAAACGCCCACAGATACCGCAAACGCCGAAACATACGCATCGCTCCCTTCCCGGATCGTTATGTCTATTCCTATGCGGAGCGGCGATAAAGCTTGACAGTTTCCGGCCACAGGGGATATAATAAAAGTACTTGTCCGTCTTTTTATGATAAAGAGGTAACGTATTTCATGAATATTCGATTGATCACCCGCACAGTGGGCTATATCCTGTGGGTCGAGGGCGGCTTTCTACTGCTGCCGCTGCTGGTCAGTTTGGGCTATGGCGACGGCTGCTGGGAGGCTTTCCTCTCCGCAGCGCTGCTGTGCGGCATTTTGGGCGCGCTGGCGTATCTGGTGCCGGTGAAACGGGGAAGGATGCAGGGCCGTGACGCCTACGCCGCCGTGGCGCTGGCGTGGGTGGCGCTGACGCTTACGGGCACGTTCCCCTACCTGCTGTCCGATACCATTCCGTCCTTTGTGGACGCATTATTCGAGACCGCTTCCGGTCTGACCACCACCGGTGCCACCATTCTGGACTCGGTGGAGACCATGCCGCCCAGCATCCTGTTCTGGCGCAGCGAGACCCAGTGGATGGGCGGTATGGGCGTTCTGGTGCTGTTTCTGGCGCTGATGCCCCATCTGGGCGACGGCGCCTACTATCTGATGAAAGCGGAAAGCCCCGGCCCCATCAAGTCCAAGCTGGTGCCCCGTGTGGGCGGCACCGCCAAGATTCTGTACACTATCTATATCGTGCTGACGGCGGCGGAGGCAGTGGCCCTGCGCATTGCGGGCATGTCTTGGTTCGACGCGGTGAACCACTCCTTCACCACCATGGCCACCGGCGGCTTCTCCGTCCGCAACACCTCTATCGCCGAGTATCAGTCCGACGCTATCACATGGGTCATCGTGGCCTTTACGTTTCTGGCAGGCATCAACTTTTCGCTGCTGTACGCCGTTGTACGGGGCCGGATCAGGGACGCTCTGCGCAGCGAGGAGCTGCGGTGGTATCTGCTGATTTTAGCGGCCACCATCACCCTGATCTGCGTCGACCTGCACGTGGAGCTGGGACAGGGCTGGTACGAATCCGTCACCGACGCGGCGTTTCAGGCCACCACCATCATGAGCACCACTGGCTACGCCACCAAGGACTTCACCCTGTGGCCCACCTTCAGCCGGTGTATTCTGGTGCTGCTGATGTATGTGGGCGGCTGCGCCGGCTCCACGGCAGGCGGCATGAAGATCAGCCGCCTGATGCTGCAGGTCAAGAGCCTGCGGCGGGAGCTGGATCACATCATCCACCCCAACCGGGTGTCGGTCATCACCATAGATGGCCAGAGCGTGGACGAGCGGGCCGTCAACTCCGCCCACATGTTTCAGGTGGCGTACCTGCTGATCCTGATGGCCGGTACGCTGGTGGTTTCGCTGGATGTGCTGGGCTTCACGGAGTCCTTTGTGGCATCGCTGACCTGTATCAGCAATGTTGGTCCGTCGCTGGGTGCGCTGGGCCCCATGGCCAACTTCGCGCCCCTGTCGTGGTTCAGCAAGCTGGTGCTGGCCCTTATTATGCTGATGGGCCGTCTGGAGTTGATGCCGCTGCTGGTGCTGCTGAGCCCCTCCACATGGCGGAATAAGTAAATAAAAAAACTGACCGGTCGCGGGCGACCGGTCAGTTTTTTATTTACCTGCCGCGCAGCAGCGCGTACAGCTGGGCGTCTTTATAATACACCGTGCCGAGTCCCACCATGACCTGCACGATATCCTGCGGCTTACCGGTGCTGACGTAAACATCGCCCTGATCCAGCAGAAACGTCACATACCGGTCAGCGCCGTCGTAGCCCGCCGCCAAGGCAGCTTCCTGACTGATGCTGTGCTCCGCCGCGCCGTTCAGGGCCGCCGCCAGCTGCTCCGCCGTCACGTCGGCGGCCGATGCGGTGTTCAGATCGTAGATATCCTCCGGCCGCAGCGCTGCCATCAGGCGCAGCGCCATGGCGTCATGCTTCCGCTGTTCCTCCTGTTGCTGTGTCTCCTGCCGCTGTTTGCTGCCGTCCAGGTCTACACGCTCCACGGCGCTGAACATTTCCGTGACCCACTGGCGATCCTCCGGGAAATCGGCGTGGTATTCGCCTGTGCTGTCCAGAAACACCAGTCCCAGCAGCGTATTGCCCTGATACCGGGCCACCGCGTACTCCCTGATGGGGAGACGCATCTGACTGTCCAGCGCCAGCATATCCACGGGAGACGCCTTTTCCGGCTCCCGCATCGTCAGCGCACCGTCCAGCCGATACCAGTCCGCCCGGTTTTCTCCCGTCTCGTACTGCCACACCTGCGCAAAGCCGGTCAGCACACAGCCGTCATAACCCGCCGGATCGTCCGCCCGTTTTGCCAGCAGCGCCTGCAATTTCCCATCCACCTGAGACTGGAAGGTCTCATAGGCGGACTGGTCGATACGGGTGCTGCCGTCCCGGCTGCAGCGCACCAACTCGTACAGGTCACTGTCGTTGAAATAGGCCGTCCGCTGGCAGCTCTCCCGCGCGGAAAGCCGCTCGGACTGGACGACCACCACATTCTCCGCCAGACCGCAGCTGAGACGGAGAACGTCGGCGGGAACCGACACCGTGACTTCCCACTGACAGCCGGACACGCTGTAGCCCAGATCGTAGCAGGCCTCGGATTCCGTGATCTCGTGTGTCGCCGCGTTATTCAGCGCCTTCCACATCTGCTCCGGGCTTGCGGCGGCCAACTGGCCGCCGCAAAGGGCAACCTTTGTCACCTCGTCCTCCTGCAGAGCGGCCATAAAGGCCGCCGTGGGGCTGAGATTCGGGTCTACCGCCGGTTCATCTATCTGTTCCGGCTGCGCTGCGCCGTTCGCGCCGCAGCCAGCCAGCAACGCCAGCAGCAAAGCCGCCAGCAGCGCTATTCCTTTCTTTCTCATAAGGCGTCCTCCATAGCGGCCAGCATATCGTTGGCCCACTCCCAGTCCTCGTCAAACAGCGTCCAATAGAGATCGTCATATGACATGAACACCAGCCCCAGGAAGGCATCATCCTTATACCGGGCCACTACCTTTCCCGCGTCGTTGAAGCCCTGCATCCGCAGCTGGCTGTCCAGATATACGCCGCCTGCCCAGCCGATCTCCAGCGGCTTATCGGGGATCAGGGCATAGTCGAACTGGTACACCTCCGCCCGGTTGCCGTCCTCGGTGGCGTACTGCCACAGCTTGGTGAAGCGGGTCAGCTGATAGGCGTGGAATTCGCCGGGGTTCGTGGCGTAGGTGTCCAGCGTCCGCTGCATCCTCGCGTCCAGCTCCGACTTGAATGCGGCATAGGCCGCCTGATCGACCACCTCGTCATAGTCCCGGCAGTGGCGTACCAGATCGTAGAGCGTTTCATCCTCGAAATATCCCTCGTCACGGGCAGAGGCGTCATAGGAAGCGACCAGAACCACATTCTCCGTCAGGCCGCAGCGAACGTCCATCTTGTGTTCGTACATATCGATCTGCCAGAAAAAGTACGAGTCTCCCATTTGCGCCTGCTTTCCGGTAACGGGATGCTCCGCCGCGCCGTGCAGGGCGTCCGCCAGCTGCTCCGCCGTTACGTTGGGATAGTAGAGACTCCCGATATCCTCCGGGCGGATGGCGGCCATCCGCTCCGCAACGGCAGGCGTCTCCTCGCGGCACTGGCTCACCAGCTGATAAAGCGCATGGCAGCGGAAGTACGCGATGCTGCCCTCCGGGTGAGGATACGAGGAAGAATACAGGACAGAGGTATCTATCACCTGCACGATGTCCAGCGTCTTGTCCCAGGAGAGCCCCAGGTCGGGGCTGCCGCTGACGGGGATGATGACGCACCAGCCATCCTCCTGTCCGTAGCCCGCCGCTTCCGCTTCTTCCTTTGTGATCTCGCAGAACACGGCATCATGCAGAGCCGTTACCAGCTGCTCCACGGTGATTTGGGGGTATTGATCGATGAATCCATCATCGATCTTCTCCGCTGTGATCTCCGCCATGGCGGCGGCCACAGTGCCCGGCTCCGGCTGCGCTGCACTGTCCGCGCCGCAGCCGGTCAACACCAACAGCAGCAACAATGCCGCCAGCAAGGTTTTTCCTTTCTTTCTCATACCGTCCTCCTTACCGCTGAACGGAGCGCACGCCGTTGTCTACAATGCGCCATCTGCCGTCGTTATATTGGGTGAGATAGAAAAATTCCGTGATGGTGCCGCTGTCCAGGAAGGTCTTTGTGCCGTCGTACTGGGCCTCATACACCGCCTTGACCGTCACAAAGTGGTCGGCCAGCAGTTCATTCGTCCAGCCGCGGGATCGGGCCAGATCGCCGTCGCTGTACATTTCCACGATCCGGGCCGTTTCCGTCTCGTCAAGAGCGGCGGAGATCACGCGGGTGCTGAGGGTGGCGGGCTTTTGGGCGTCCGCCTCGATGGCCTTGCGCACCACCTCCACCGGGTCGGCGGCAGGCTCCTGAAGCCAGCCCTCAAACTGATTAAAGAGCAGCACAGGGAAACTATCCCGGCCAATCGAGGAATTGAGCGTGATCTCGTAAGGTCCGCTGCCCGGCGTCAGTTCAACAGTACCGCCGAAAGGATCGTAATACTTCCAGTTGGCGTGGGGGATGCTGTCGCTGTCGTTCTCCACGCCGCCGGACACCACCGTGAAGGTGGCGCCGGGACACACCACGAAGTAGTTGTTTTCAAAGACCTGCGTTTCATCCTCCCGCACGAGACCCTTGCCGGTGTAGTACACGTCCGTCACCTCCAGCGTCAGATCCTCATAGGTGAAAGTCTGGGTGGTCAGCACCGCCCTGCTGGGCAGCGTCCCCAACCGGTCGGCAGGAGCGATCTCCACCTCCGGCGTAGTTACCTCCGGAAATGTGCTGTGAGCCCGGTAGAAATCGTTCTGCCGCACCAGCTCATAAAAATCGTGATCCCGGAAATAGGCAACGGGCTGCGTTGCCGCTGATGAAAAAGTAGGCACCTGCTCTGGGGAGTAATCTATCACACGCACGATATCCGCAGGAATAGTGCTGCAGGTTAATACCAGCTCGTCGCCGTTCTCCACAGAGAGCGATATTTGATACCAAAGATTTTCCCCCTCCATGTGATCGGCCTGCTCCGCCTTTTGGAAGTCCTCCTCCGTGATCTCGTAGGCGGCGGCGCGGTTGATGGCCTTTACCATCTGTTCCCAGTCAATATCGGGATAGCCGTTCACACTTTCGCTGCTCAGATCGTCGGTGGTCAGCTTCGCCATCATGGCGGCGATGGAGCCCAGATTGCCGGATAGTTCCTCCTTCTTCGCTCCCGTAAAGGTGCAGCCTACGCACAGCGCCGCCGCCAGCACCAAAGCAATAGCGGCCAGCGCCGCCGTCCGGGGCTTTTTCGCCAGCAGGACGATCCGCTCGTGGAGACTGGTCTTGCCGCCGTCCATGGCGGTGGCGGTCAGCAGTGGGCTTACGCCCCGGCCACAGGCCATGCGGATCAGGGTGCGGCCATAGGCGGCACGTTCCGTTTCGCCAAGGGCGCGGATGGTGGCCTCGTCACAGGCCAGCTCGCCGTCCTGACGGGACAGCTTCGCCGCCCACCACACCAGAGGGTTCCACCAGTGCAGCGCCAGACACATCGCCCGCAGCAGCGCCCACACATGGTCGCCATGGCGGAAATGGGTGGTCTCGTGGGCCACCGCGTGGCGCAGCAGCACCGGATCGTCCGCCGTGGCCTGCGTCACATAGATGGCGGGCCGAAACAGGCCGAACAGACAGGGCACCGCCCGTTCCTCCGCCACATAGACGGGAAGTGCCGCACCCTCCACCGCCAGCGGACGGCGGCAACGCCGTAAACGCCGTGCAAAGCGGACGTTGGCCGCCAGAAACACCAGCAGCGTCACCGCCGCGCCGCACCGCCACACCGGCAGCAGGAGCTTGCGCAGGGTCAGGGCACTCTCCATACGGCTGAACTGGTCGTTTGTGACGCTGGGCGCCACCGTCACCGGCGTGTCCGGCATCAGCGGCCCGGCGGGATAGCCCTCCACCGAACCGTCATGCGCCTGCCAGATGGTATCCACCTCCCGGACGCTTTCCACCGCCTGTACCGCTGGGGCCTTTTCCACCACCGACATGACGCTGATATCCGTGCTGCCGAAGCTGACGGGGAGCAGCAGCCGTGCCAGCACCAGCAACCACAGGGCGTATTGCAGCCGCAGGCTGATCCGTCCCCGCAGCAGATACCGCAGGGCGATCACCGCAAGGATCAGGATACACGAGGATACCACCCATTCAATCATGCTCTTCCTCCATTTCCCGCAAAATGGCGTACAGCTTGTCGATCTCCTCCTGGGACAGCGTCTGCTTTTTGGCCAGCGAGCTGACCAGCAGGCTGACGCTGCCCTGATACACTCGCTCCAGCAGGTGCTCCGTCTCCTGCACCGCCGCGTCCTCACGGGCTACCTGCGGCCGGTAGTGCTTCATGCCGCCCTCGCTGACGGCGCTGACCGCGCCCTTGTCCTCCAGCCGCCGCAGCAGCGTCAGGGTGGTACTGCGGCTCCAGCCGGTGGTTTTTCCCAGCGCGTCGATGATCTCCCGTCCCGTCCGCGGCGCGGACGTCCACAGGCATTCCATCACCTGCCATTCTGCCTCCGTCAGACCCATGTGTGCCATATTCTCACCTCCTGCTGTTTACATCTGTAATCACACTGTAGCATATTGGTTTACGTTTGTCAACAGGTCGGAGGAAAAATTTCTCCCTTTATTAGCCTCCCCTGTGTAAGGGGAGGTGGCAAAAATCTTTGATTTTTGACGGAGGGGTTGTTACAATCCCCCAGTCTCGCTTACGCTCGACAGCCCCCTTTACACAAGGGGGCCTTTTATACTGCCTTCCGTGTAACCACACAACAAATCCCCTCCGGCGTACCGGAGGGGATCGTATATCACAAATCCACAATAATCGCCTCGTGTCCCGTGGCGGGCAGAAACTTCTCCAGCACGTCACAGGTTTTCAGCCGCAGGGAGGAGGTATTCTCGCAGGGATGGCAGCCGAACCATTCATCCTCGGCCACCGTGCGGTCGATGGCCAGCGTGACCCGGTGCTCCGTGTCGTTCATCAGCCCCAGAATGGAGGCGGAACCGGCATGGCAGCCCAGCAGCCCGATCAAGTCCTCCTCGGTGGCAAAGCTGAGCCGGGAGGAGCCGATCAGCTTGGAGAAATCCTTGGTGGAAAAGGGCTTGTCCCCCGGCATGCACAACAGGTAAAAGGCGCTGCGGTTCCGGGGCGTCAGCAGCAGATTCTTGCAGATGGAAACATCCAGCGCCTCACCGATGGCGACGCAGTCCTCCATGGTGAAGGCCGCCTCATGATCCACACGGGTAAATGGGATATCCAGCCGGGCAAGACACTCGTACACCCGGTTTTCCACCTTGTCGCGGCGTTCCGCCGGAGCGCCGTTATAGACTTCCAGCATACCGCTCACTCCTTTCCCACCAGCATGTCGCCCACCCGGTAGATATCACCCGCGCCCACCGTCAGCAGCAGGTCACCGGGCTGCGCCAGCGCCCGCAGGGACTCCGCCGTTTCCCGCAGTGTGGCGCAGTAGATGCTGCCGGGGATCTGGGCGCACAGGTCGCGGGAGGACACGCCCACATCGTTGGTTTCACGGGCGGCGTAAATTTCCGCCAGCACCGCCACGTCCACGGTACGCAGTTCCTTGACGAAATCGTCAAACAGCGCCTTGGTGCGGGTATAGGTGTGGGGCTGGAAGGCGCAGATCAGCCGCTTGTGGGGCAGACTGCGAGCCATGTCCAGCAGGGCGTGCAGCTCGTCGGGATGATGGGCGTAGTCGTCGTACACCTCAGCCCCGTTAAACGCGCCCTTGTACTGGAAGCGCCGCTCCGCGCCGGTAAAGTCCGCCAGACCCTCCTCCACCGCTTTGCCGTCCACGCCCAGCACATAGGCGGCAGCAGCGGCGGCCAGCGCGTTGGACACGTTGTGCCTGCCGGGAACGTGCAGCTCCACGTGGGCGTAGGTCTTGCCCTCCGCCACTACGTCGAAGCAGCCGAAGCCGTCGAAAAACGCCACGTTGTCGGCGTACACGTCGGCCTTGCGATCTTTCACGCTGAACCAGTACACCTTGCGGTCAAGACCGCTCAGCGCTTCCCTCGCGCCGGGATCGTCGCCGTTGGCGATGATGAAGCCGTTCTCCGGCGTCAGGCAGGCAAACTGGCGGAAGGAATGCTCGATATCGTTCAGATTCTTGAAGAAGTCCAGATGATCCGCCGCCACGTTCAAAATCACCGCCACAGTGGGGAAGAAGTTCAGGAAGGAGTTGCAGTATTCGCAGCTTTCCAGAATGATGGTGTCACCCTTGCCCACCCGGTAGCCCTTGCCCAACAGCGGCAGCGTGCCGCCGATCATCACGGTGGGATCCTTCTGGGCCGCCATGAAGATATGGGTGGCCATGGAGGTGGTGGTGGTCTTGCCGTGGGTGCCGGACACGCACAGGGCGTTGCGGTACGCCTGCATGATAGCGCCCCAGCCCTGTGCCCGCTCGTAGACGGGGATGCCCCGGGCGATGGCCCCGGCGATCTCGGGGTTGCTGTCATGGATGGCGGCGGTGCGGATCACCAAATCGCAGTTTTGCAGGTTGTCGGCGCTGTGGCCGATGGTAACGGGAATGCCGACACTGCGCAGGTGCTTTACGGTGTCGCTGTCGGTCATGTCGGAGCCCTGTACGTTCAGCCCCATGCCCTTCAGCACCTCGGCCAGCGCACACATGGACACGCCGCCGATGCCCGCCATATGCACGCGGACGCCGGGACGCAGGAAATGCCGGATATTTTCGGTGGGATGCATCATAATTGCCGATCTCCCTTTTGTTCTATGATTCAGCCGCACACCGCCGGAGCGGAAAATGCGCTGTTTACAAAATAATGTCTGATATATTATAATACCCATAGAAGGAAAGTGCAACCCGGTTTTTTTCATGCGTTTGATCCCCGGACACCGGACGGATCCGCAGACAGGAGGAACAACATGAAGTATACGGGCAAATCACTGCTGTCTTTGCTGCTGGCGCTGCTGCTGGCGGCAGGGCTGTGCGCCTGCGGCAGCAATACCGACCCCGACGAGCCGCAGCCGGACGACCCCATCGTGGAGGAGCCCACCATCCCCGATCAGGTGCCGGTGCGGATCACCGCCACACGCCTGGCGGACGGCGCGGTGCTGTCAGACCGGCGCTGGGTCTATGACCAGTACGGCAACATGACTATGGAGATCGACTATCAGTTCGGCCTGCTGGAGCAGGGGTATGATACCTACACCTATGAATACGGCCCCAACGGGGTGCCCGTTCAGCGGGACACCTATCGGGTGACGCAGGAGCGCACCCGCCTGACCGCTACGGAGACCTTTGACAGTGCAGGGCGCGTGACGGCGCGGCAGGTGTACAACGAGGCGGGAAAGCGTATCTTTGAGTACGCCTACGACGATCTGGGCAACGAGACGCTGTACGTCTCCTACGATGACACAGGCCGCATGAGCAGCAAGCTGGAGACCACCTATGACGCGGACGGCCAGCGCCTGACGGAGCAATACACCGCCGCCAACGGCAGCACCATCCGCCGCGAGTATCAGGACGGCCTGTGCTCCCACCGGGTGGAAACGGATTCTCTCGGCAAGGAGACGGAATACACCTACACCATCAAGCGGGACGGCAGCGGCAATCTGGTGACCTACAGCGCCGTCAATGCCGAAACCGGCCAGCTGAACTTCCGGAAGGACTACCGGAACACCTACGATGCAAACGGACTTCTGACTGCCGTGGAGGTCACGGACGAAAACGGCGAGTGCGTGGCCCAGAGCAGCTATCAGTATGACCGGCAGGGCCGCGTCACCCAGTCGGACGAGCGGGAATTTGCCGGTTCGCAGGAATCCCGCGAGGTCTGGAGCACCACCTATAACGACGGCGGCGTTGTGGTGCGGAAGGAGCACCTCCAGAGTCAGCTCAACGGCGGAACGCTGGAGGAGACCACCGCCTCCTACCAGTACGATCAGGATGGCCTGCTGACCGGTTTCACTTACCGGAGGGACGGCAGCAGCCTGAGCTTCACCATCGGGCGCGCTGATAACCAGCCGGTGGTGCTGAAGAAGGTCTGCGTCGGGCCGCTGGCCTTTACGGATTTTGACCTGACCTTCACCGGTGAGAACGACTTCACCATGGACAGCAGCGCCTACAGCGGAGCGGACGCCGCCTTCCTCAGTGAGGACAGCTACACCCGTGCCTACACCTACACGGAGGACGGTAGCCTGTCCGTGGTGGAGGAAACCACCGGCGATGGAACCACCTGCAAGCGCTGGGAGTACACCTACGCCCGACCCCGCAACGCCCCACAGCAGACGGTGACGGCCATTCCCCTGAATGCCGGAGCGGACGGCATCGCGCTGTACGACGGTGATAACATGCTGCTGTCTCAGGTCTCGTTCACCTATAACCACACGGGGCTCTATGACAAGCTGACCAACGCCGACGGCACCTTCCACTACACCTATGAAACGGACCCGCAGGGCCGCACCGTTGGCACACAGTACGACGCCGACGACGAAGCATGGGGCACCATGACATACGACCGCTGCGGCAATCTGCTGGAGGATCTGATCTACGGCGAGCCGCGAGCCGTGCTGCTGCAATATGAGTACGACGCCATGGGCAACCAGCGCACCTCGTATCCCTGGAGCAGCGGCAGCCGCGCCTACTGCGCCTATACCTACGACGAACAGGGACGCCACACGGGTATGAGCCTGTACGCCTCTGAACAGCGTCAGGCAGACGAGCTGCTGGAGCGGAACACCTACTCCTACGACGCGTCGGGGCGGCTGTACAAGCTGACACGCTATGACGTTAACGGCGCACTGGAGTGCTGCGTGATCTATCAGTACAAGGATTAACATTACGGCAACAGGAGGAACGATTGATGAAGCACACAGGAAAGACGATACTTACTCTGCTGCTGGCCATTCTGATGACCGTTGGTCTGGCTGGCTGCGGCAGCAGCAGAAGTGGCAGCGGCGGCTCTCTCTTTTCCGGCAAATCGCCGGAGCCCGTTTTGGTGCGGGTGGTGGCTACCCGTATGGAGGACAACGCCATCGTATCTGACATTCATTACGCCTATGACGAATACGGCAATCAGACAACCAAGGCCAACTATCAGTTCGGCCTGCTGCCCAACGGCTATTCCTCCTATGAATATGAATACGGCAGCGGCGGCGTTCCCGCCAAGCGGAGCACCTATGCAATGGCAAAGGATTTCTCTCAGCTGACGCTGGAGGAGACCTTTGACCGGGACGGCAAATTGACCGGACGCCGCGAGTACGACAACGGCGAGATCATACAGGAATACGGCTATGACGGCAGCGGCAACATGATCCTGTACGTCAGCTATTCCGGCGGAGAGATGAACTACAAAACGGAGTCCACCTTCGACGAGAACGGCGACTGCCTGACGGAGCGTGTCACGCAGGCCGACGGCAGCAGCGATTACCGGGAGTATCTGCCCTATGACGAGCTGAACCGCAGCCATCTATGCTCCCATCGCGTGGAGACCGATGCCGACGGCGGAGAAACGGAATATGACTATACCATCGAAAAGGACGAGAATGGCTATCTGCTGACCTACAGCATTGCCAACGCCGCCACCGGCGAGCTGCTGTCCCGCGATACCTACGTGAATCTGTACGGCGACAATGGCCGACTCAACAGCATTGAGGTCACTGACGAAAACGGCGTCTGCACCCGGCAGGAGTACCTCCGGTACGACGAAGCGGGCAACGTGATACAGCGTGACAGCATGCGTGACTACGGCACCTTTGCCACGCGTGACACCTTCAGCTACGCCTATAATGATGCCGGTGTGAATATCCAATTGGACTATCACCACTATCAGAACAACCGGGGCGAGATCATGGAGAGTTCCTCCGTCACCTATTATGACGATCAGGGCGACATGACCGGCTATGACTACGAGACGGAGGATGGCCGCGTCAGCTTCGGAATCGGCCGCGTGGCGGGGAAGCAGGTGGTGCTGAGCAAGCAGTGCACCCGCTGGAACGAAAACATCCGGCTGGATTTCGACATGGTGTTCACCGGCGACAACGAGTACACCGAGGATCACACTCCCTACGACAACCTGGATGCCGCCTTCCGGGCTCTCGACTATACCCGCTCCTACACCTATGACGACAAGGGAAATCTGACCGCCGTGGAGGAGTGGGAGAACGGCGCGGAGATGCCTACCCAGCGCTGGGACTATACCTACGCCATGCCTAAGGACGCGCCTGCTCTGCACCCGCAGGCTGTCCAGCTGACCCTCGGAAACGCTCCTGCCGCCGTCAGGCTCTATGACGCCGACGACAGTCTGCTGGCCGAATCGTTCCTCACCTATGGGGACGATGGCCGCTGCACGGAAATGGTCACGGACGGCGCTGCCTACGCCTACGAGTACGAGGACGCGGCTGACGGCAGCTATATCGCCCGCCAGTATGCCCCGGACGGCAGTCAGGTAAAGGAATTTTCCTATGACAGCTGGGGAAACATGGTGGGGGAGACCCAGTACGGCGGAGACTACCCCGTGTATCTGGAATATACCCACGACGCGCTGGGTACGCAGGACAGCGGTTCGTTGTGGGGATGGGCCAGCGGTTACTATGCCTATGAATACGACGAGTCCGGCTATCCCACCGCCCTGCGGCTGTACAGCACTTATTCCTACGAGCCGGGCACGCTGGCCGACTGGGCTGCCTGTACCTGCGATGACAGCGGCCGTCTGATCAAGCTGGAGGTCTACGATCTGTCCGGTAGGCTGAACGGCTATGTGACATACGAATACGCCGCCTGACGGCGGCCGGAAAGGAAGCGCGACATGATCCCACAGGAGGTACAGACCGTTCTGCGCACGCTGGAGCAGGCCGGACACAAGGCGTATGTGGTGGGCGGCTGCGTCCGTGATATGCAGATGGGCCTGCCGCCCCACGACTGGGATGTGACCACCTCCGCTCTACCGGAGGAGACCATGGCCCTGTTTCCCCACTTCGCCATTCCCACCGGATTGCAGCACGGCACGGTAACGGTGCGCAGCGGCGGCGTCTCCTGCGAGGTCACCACCTTCCGCACCGACGGGGACTATCCTGACCACCGCCACCCCGCCGCCGTGACCTTTACCCGCAGTCTGCGGGAGGATCTGGCCCGCCGCGACCTGACGGTGAACGCCATGGCCATGGACGCGGCGGGAGCGCTGCACGACCCCTTCGGCGGACGGGAGGATATCCGCCGCAGAGTGCTGCGGTGCGTGGGCGATCCGGAATGCCGCTTCCGCGAGGATGCCTTGCGCATTCTGCGGACGCTGCGGTTTTCCGCCACGCTGGGCTTTGCCATTGAGCCGGAGACCCACCGGGCGCTGCGGACACAGTGCGGCGACCTACGGTACGTGGCGGCGGAGCGTGTCCGGGAGGAACTGACCAAGCTGCTGTGCGGACAGGACGCGGGACGGGTGCTGGAGGAGGAGCCGCAGGTGCTGGGCGTGGTGCTGCCGGAGATACTGCCCTGTGTGGGCTTCGACCAGCACAACCGCCATCACTGCTACGACGTGTGGGGCCATACGGCCCGCGCGGTGGCCGCCGCCCCGCCTGACCCAGTGCTGCGGTGGACTATGCTGCTGCACGATCTGGGCAAGCCCCAGTGCTTCACGCTGGACGAGCAGGGCGTGGGACATTTTCACGGCCACCACCGCCCCAGCGCGGAGATGGCTGAGAGTATCTGCCGCCGTCTGCGGTTCGACAAGGCCGCTGCCCAGCGCATCTGCCTGCTGGTGCGGTATCACGACCGGCCCATTCCACTGACAGAGCGTGCTATCCGCCGGGCCATGAATCAGCTGGGTGTGGACGGCCTGCGGCAGCTGTGCGCCGTAAAGCGGGCCGACAATCTGGCTCAGCATCCGGACTACCGCGGCCGCCAGCAGGAGATCGACCGGGGCGAGGCCATCATGGAGGAGCTGCTGGCAAAGGACGCCTGCTTCAGCCTGAAGCAGCTGGCGGTGAACGGGCAGGACATGATGGCGCTGGGCCTGCAAGGCCCGGCCATCGGCAAAATGCTGCAAGCCCTGCTGGACGCGGTCATGGACGGGGTGGTGGAAAATGAGCGGAACGCGCTGCTTTCTCTGGCACAGACCCCCAAAAATTAAATCATGCCGCGCAGCGGCATACCACAGTTCTTCACTTTTCACTTTTATCTTTTCACTGCATAAAAAAAGACGCCGTGTCGGCGTCTTTTTTTATACTTTTGCGCTCAGCTCCACTGCGTGGCGCAGGAAGCTCAGGGGCGGCACAGGTTTGGGAAGCTGCATGGTAAATACCATCTGGGGCGTTTTCGGCTCGTGGAGCGGCAGGCCGTCACAGTCGGTCATCACCGGGGCGGTGATGGTAAAGGGGCGGGTATCGGGGCCCACCACCTCCAGCTGGTCACCGGCGGCGAACTTGTTCCGCAGACTTACCGTGGCGAGACCGTTCTCGTCACAGTCCGTCACCACGGCGCAGATCTGCCAGTCCCGTATGTACCGAGCGTTGTCGTAATACTGCCCCGGCTGACCGTAGAAAAAGCCGGTGGAGTAGTGCCGGTGGCTGACGTGCTCCACCTCGTCCCGCCAGACGGGATCGATAGGTCGCCCCGCCGCGATATCGTCCAGCACGTGGCGGTAGGCTCCGGTGACGATGGCGGCATAGTAGCCGGATTTGGCCCGGCCCTCGATCTTCAGGCAGTCCACCCCGGCGTCCATCAGATCGTCCAGATGGTCGATCATGCACATGTCCCGGGAGTTCATGATATAAGTGCCCTTTTCGTCCTCAAACACCGGGAAATACTCGCCGGGGCGCTTTTCCTCCATCAAGGCGTACTGATAGCGGCAAGGCTGGGCGCACTGACCCCGGTTGGCGTCCCGGCCTGTCATGTAGTTGCTCAGCAGGCATCGCCCGGAATAGCTGACGCACATGGCCCCGTGGCAGAAGGTCTCGATCTCCAGCTCCTTGGGGGTCTTGGCCCGGATGGTGCGGATCTCGTCCAGACTCAGCTCACGGGCCAGCACCACGCGGGTAGCGCCCAGGTCGTACCACGCGGCGGCGGAAGCATAGTTGGCGATAGACTGCTGGGTGCTGATGTGCCGCTGACAGCGGGGCGCGTACTTCCCCGCCAGCGTGAACGCGCCCAGATCCGCTACGATCAGCGCGTCCACCCCCGCGTCGTTCAGCCGCTCCAAATGGGCGGGCAGCTGCTCCACCTCACCGCTGCGGGGCATGGTGTTGACGGTGACGTGCACCTTTACGCCCCGGTCGTGGGCATATTTTACGGCGCGGGGCAACTCCTCGTCGGTAAAATTACCGGCGAAGGAGCGCATGCCGAAAGCGGTGCCCGCAAGGTACACCGCATCGGCGCCGTAGGCCACGGCCATTTTCAGTTTTTCCCAGTCCCCGGCAGGGGACAGCAATTCAGGCTTTTTTCGTTCCATCAGTCAGGCTGGTACATATCGCTGTTGATAAAGGCGAGATGCTCGTTATAGGTCTTGAAGAAATGGTTCACGCCATCCTTGCCGGCGGCGAAGTAGAAATACTCGGTGTCGTTGGGGTAGATGGCCGCCTTAATGGACTCCATACCGGGGCAGCAGATGGGGCCGGCAGGCAGACCGGGATACTTATAGGTGTTATAGGGGCTGTCCAGATCCTTGTCAAAGGCGGTCTTGTCCTTCCCCTCCAGCGACAGGGCGTAGTAGATGGTGGTATCCAGCTGCAAATAGCCGTAGGTCTCCCGGTCGGTGGTCTCCAGACGGTTATAGAGGACGGAGGCGATGTTCTTCCGCTCCGTCTCGTCGCCGATGCCCTCCTTTTCGATGATGGAGGCAATGGTGACGATATCGTGCAGGGAGTAGCCGCTGGCGTTGATATCCGCCATCATGTCGTCGTCAAACTGGGTGACGAAGTTGGTCAGCATGGTGTCGATATCGTACACGGCGGTCTTTTCCGGGTCAAAGGCCTGGGTGGTGGGGAACAGGAAGCCCTCCATGCGGTTCACCTTGCCCAGCATGTCGTCCTTCAGGAAGCTGTAGCTCTGGAACTCGAAGTTGGCGCAGGCATCCTCCAGCTCCTCGCGGGTGGAGATACCGGCCTCTACCATGATATCAATGATCTCGTTGACGGTCTTGCCCTCGGGGATGACCACCTCGATCCAGCCGTCCTTGTTGACCTTGTCGGCCTCATAGTCGTGCATGTTCTGGATCAGGCTGCGGTAGTCCATATCGCTGTTCAGCTTCCACTCGCCGGGGTCGATGGTGCTCTTTGCGTGGAAAAACAGACCGCAGAACTTGAAGAAGCCGCGGTAGTTGATCAATCCCGCGTCCTTCAGCTTTTTGGCTACGTCGCCCAAGCTGTCATCCTTGTCCACGGTGATCTTGACCTCTACATAGTCCTTGTTCAGCGAGCACAGGTCGTTGAACAGCAGCCAGCCGATACCCGCCAGCAGGCAGGAGCCCAGCACCACGCAGGCCAGATACAGCGCCAGACGCTGGTTGGCCCGCTTGCTTTTCTTCTTTTTTTTCTTTGGGCCGCCTGCCGCGCTCTGGCGGCGCACCTCCTCGGCGTTGTAGTAGGCGGTCTCGTAATCGTTGTTTCTATCGTTGGGCATAGTTGTTGATTCCTTTCTTGCGCCGTTGGCGGCATTACAGCAGGTCGCGGAGCTTGTCCAGCACCTCGGCATGGATCTCCTCGCGGCTGCGCATCACGCCGTCTCTGGCGCAGTCGATCCGCGTCCAGCCGCAGTATTCCGTCACAAAGGCGGCGTTCTCCCGGCAGCGGCGCAGGTATTCCTCGTCCTGCTCATGTACGTCGGCGGTGGTGTGGGTGGCCTGCTCCCGCTGGCGCATCATCCGCTCGCTCAGCTCCGTGGGCAGGTCGAGATACAGCACCCGGGTGGGACGGGGCAGCTCCAGCAGGTCATACTCGAAGTGGAACAGCCAGTCCAGAAACGGCCTGCGTTCTGCCTCGGGCAGCTTGGAGGTCTGGTGCACCGCGTTGGAGGTGGTGTACCGGTCGGCGATCAGCAGTCCGCCCTGCCGGTAGTACTCGCCCCAGTCCTGCTTATAGGAGGCGTAGCGATCCACCGCGTAGAAGGTGGACGCGGCGTAGGCGTTCACATCATCGGGATGGTTGCCAAACGCGCCGCCCAGATACAGCCGGATCAGTGCCGAGGATTCCTCACTGTACCGGGGGAAGGACAGGCGGCGGAACGGCACGCCCTGCTCCGTCAGTGTCCGGCACAGAAGCTCGGTCTGTGTGGCCTTTCCGGAACCGTCGGTTCCCTCAAAAACGATCAGCTTTCCCATAGATGTCCTCTCTTTCGCGGTGGTCATACAGGAGAAGTATACCACCATTCTACCCATTTGTAAAGAAAACATCACCAACCGCGGCAGGAAAATGGAAAAGAGACGGCGCAGCGCACCGCGCGGGCCGTCTCTTTTTCTTCACTTCATCTGGTATGTTCCGTCGGCAGCAATCTCCAGCGTCATGCCGAAGAACGCCTGCAGCGCCTGTACCATGCAGGCCGTGTCTGCCGCGCCAGCCGTCTCAAAGCAGGAGTGCATGGCCAGCTGGGCAAGACCGATATCCACCGTGTTCAGTGATACTTGCGTGTTGGCGATGCTGCCCAGCGTAGAACCGCCTGCCATATCCGGCCGGTTGGCGTACCGCTGGAAGGGCACGCCCGCCTTTTCGCACACCGTCTGAAACAGCGCCGCCGACACTGCGTCGGTGGTGTAGCGCTGGCTGGCGTTATACTTGATGACCACGCCGCCGTTCATCCGCACGGTGTGGTTCCTGTCGGCGTATTCCGGATGGTTGGGGTGTACCCCGTGGGCATTGTCGCAGGACAGCAGAAAGCTGCTGGCCGCCATGGTGCGCAGTGTCAGACCCAGCCCATCGCAGATACGCTCCAGCGTCTCCGCAAGGAAGGTGGAAGCCGCGCCCTGCTTCGTCTCGCTGCCCACCTCCTCATTGTCAAACAGGCAGTAGACGCAGGCGCTGCGGCTCTCCTCCGCCGTCAGGAAGCCCTGCAGCGACGCGAAGGCGCATTGCAGATCGTCCAGTCGGGGCGCGGAGATATAGTCCCCCCACGCCACGCCGGGCTGGGGATTATAGAGAAACAGGTCGTGGGTCAGCAGAGCGTCCTCCGCCACTCCTGCCGTCTCGGCGATCCGGCGGCGGAAGCCGCCCTTTTCGCCGCCGTACAGCGGCTGCATGTCCACGGCAAAGTTATACTTCATGCCGTTGTTGGCGTCCCGGTTCATGTGGATGGCCACGTTGGGGATCAGCGCTGTCGGCTCCCTCAGATTCACCAGACGCATGGCGACGCCCCGCTCTGTCCGCACCATGGCCCGCCCCGCGATGCTGAGGGGCCGATCCATCCAGCTGGCGCACAGCATGCCGCCGTAGCCCTCCACGCTGAGACGGGTATCGCTCTCGCCGGGAAGCTCGGCGTTCTCCTTGATCTTGAAGGAGGGGCTGTCGCTGTGGGCTGCGGTCATCATAAAACCGGCAGGCCGTCCGTGGGGCAAGCGGAACGCGATCAGAGACGATCCGTTGCGCTGCACGTAGTACCTCCCGCCCGGCTCCAGCGTCCACTCCTCCGTCTCCCGGAGGGGACGGTAGCCCTCCCCCTCCAGCAGCAGCGCCGTGTGGGCCACCGCCTGAAAGGCGGTGGGGCAGGCGGCAATATAGGAAAACAGTTCCTGATTCATCTTGATATCCCCCTTATTCCGTTACGATGGTCTGGATGGCCTCGGCCTTTTCCTCCTGTGTTACCAGAAAGAACGCCCAGCCAATCAGCGGCAGCGCACACAGCGCGCCGCGAACACCCCAGAGGTGGGACGCGCCTACCCCCACTGCCGCGCCGATATGGAAGCACAGCAGCGTGGACAGGAAGAAGCCCATCCGCACCAGCTGCTCCCTGTTCTTCGTACACAGATACTCCGCCAGCGCCAACGACGCCTGCTTGGTGTTGTTGGTGGAGAAGATGGTGGAGCTGTAGAAGTTCCGTGCGCCCCGGAAGCTGCTCCACTGGAAGGCCATGGCGAAGAAGATAGGGTACAGCGCTATCACGATCTCCGTCTCCGCCGGGATGAAGCATTCCGCCATCGCCGCAGCCGCCGTAATGATAGGCGACAGCCGCCGCACATTCACGCTCCACCAGAAGGGCAGCAGCACCGTCAGCATGGTAGCCGCCGCATACAGCAAAAACGCGCCCAGATGCTCCAGTACGTTAAAGCCCCGGCCATACAGGGCGTCGATGACCAGCTCCAGCAGGTTCACCGTCTGGGCGCTGCCCATGACGCCGCCCCGGCTCATAATGGCGTAAGCTCCGAAAAAGCCGCCCACACAGGCAAAGGCCAGATGGCGGTACCAGTCGATATTTTTCCGTTTATAAAGAGGCATGACAGTTTCCTCCGTGCAAAGCTACCCATCAGTATAACATACTTTCTCTGGGGGGCAATGGTGAAAACGACGAAAAAGCGCAAAAAATACCGTTGACAACGACGAAAGATGTGGTAAAATAAGGGCAACATTGCGATACGGCCATGAGGAAACGAGTCCGGTCATGCCACTCAGAGCGAGAAGGGGACGGTGCAAGCCCTTTGGGAACGGCAGGCGGGACAGCCACTTCCGAGTCTGCGGCGACGAGCCGCACGCTTCGTCCCCGTTACCGGACGGACTGAGATGACGGCACAGCCGTCAAATTAGGGTGGTACCGTGAAGCATCGCTTCGCCCCTATGTGGGGCGGGGCGTTTTTGTTTTTTTGGAGGTGAGACATGGGTTATCACATCATCGACATGACGTCCGATCCCCGGTGCGGCCAGTTCGCCTACTTCCGGCAGATGGCCTATCCCTTCGCTGGGATTACGGCGGAGATCGACATTACGGACTTTATGGCCTGTAAGGGACAGCGGCCCTTCTTTCTCAGCTTTCTCTACGCGGTGACGCGGGCCGCCAACGCCGTGCCCCAGCTGCGCCGCCGTATCCTGGAGGACGGCACAGTGGTGGAGTTCGACTGGTGCCAACCCTCCTACACCGCCATGAAGCCAGACGGCGTGTACGTCTACTGCACGGTGGAGGGCGACCTGCCCTATGATGCTTTCATCGCCCTGGGTCAGCGCCGCCAGCGGGAGGTGCTGGAGCGGGGCACGCTCACCGAGGACGGTGATGCGCGCAGCTTTTTCTTCGTGTCCAGTCTGCCGTGGCTCCACTACTCCCAGCTGGAGCACCCCATGGTGAGCCCTGACGACAGCAACCCCCGCATCAGCTGGGGCAAGTACGTCACGGCAAATGGCCGCACGACCCTGCCGGTGTCGCTGTTCGTCAACCACGCGCTGGCCGACGGCCTGCATATCTCCCGGTTCTTCCGGAATCTGGAGACGGAGCTGGCGGCGTTGGTGGAAAACTGGTGCGAGGACAACACACCAAAGGCTCCCCTTGTTGCAAGGGGAGCTGTCGGCGAAGCCGACTGAGGGGATAATACGATAATTGACAATCCCTCCGTCAACGCTTCGCGTTGACACCTCCCTTTACACAAGGGAGGCTTTGACAGCGGCAGAAGAAACAAAATCAAAAATTTATCATAAAAGGAGCGAAATACTATGAGCCATCCCTACCACGGTCTGAATGAGCTGCGGGAAATGTTCCTGAAGTTCTTCGAGACGAAAGGCCATCTGCGCCTGCCCAGCTTTTCGCTGGTGCCCCAGAACGACAAATCCATCCTGCTGATCAACGCCGGCATGACCCCCATGAAGCCCTGGTTCAAGGGCGAGGAGGAGCCCCCCTGCCACCGCGTCTGCACCTGCCAGAAGTGCATCCGCACCGGCGATATCGACAACGTGGGCCACACCGCCCGCCACGGCACCTATTTCGAGATGCTGGGCAACTTCTCCTTCGGCGATTACTTCAAGCATGAGGCCATCGCGTGGAGCTGGGAGTTCCTGACCAGCCCCGAATGGGTGGGTCTGGAGCCTGACCGCCTGTACCCCTCCGTCTATCAGGACGATGACGAGGCGTGGAACATCTGGCACGACGAGATCGGCATCCCCGCCGAGAAGATCTTCCGCTTCGGCAAGGAGGACAACTTCTGGGAGCACGGCTCCGGCCCCTGCGGCCCCTGCTCCGAGATCTACTATGACCGCGGACCGGAGTACGGCTGCGGCAAGCCCGGCTGCACCGTGGGCTGCGACTGCGACCGCTATATCGAGATATGGAACAACGTGTTCTCTCAGTTCGACAACGACGGCCACAACAACTACACCGAACTGAAGCAGAAGAACATCGACACCGGCATGGGTCTGGAGCGTCTGGCCTGCGTGTGCCAGAACGTGGACAGCCTGTTTGATGTGGATACCGTCATGAACATCACCAACAAGGTCAGCGAGCTGACCGGCGCCCACTATGGCGAGAGCCACAAGCGCGACGTGTCCCTGCGTGTCATCACCGATCACATCCGCTCCGCCACCTTCATGATCTGCGACGGCATCCTGCCCAGCAACGAGGGCCGCGGCTACGTGCTGCGCCGTCTGCTGCGCCGCGCCGCCCGCCACGGTAAGCTGCTGGGCATCAACGAACCGTTCCTGTATCAGGTGGTGGACACCGTCATCCACGAGAACGAGTGCCAGTACCCCGACCTGCGGGAGAAGCAGACCTATATCACTAAGGTCATCCGCACCGAGGAGGAGAACTTCGCCCGCACCATCGACGGCGGCATGAAGATCTACGGCGACATGCTGTCTGCCCACAAGGCCAAGGGCGAGACCGTGTTCTCCGGTGAGGACGCCTTCAAGCTGTACGACACCTTCGGCTTCCCCATCGACCTGACCGCCGAAATGGCCGCCGAGGAGGGCATGACCATCGACGAGGAGGCCTTCAAGGCTCTGATGACCGAGCAGAAGGAGCGTGCCCGTGAGGCCCGCAAGGCGCTGGGCGATCTGGGCTGGGCCGGTGTGGAGTTCGGCAAGGACATGCCCGCCACCGAGTTCGTGGGCTATGACTACGACGCCATCGACGACGCCCACGTGCTGGCCATCGTGGCCGAGGGTGAGCTGGTGGACGAGATCGTCTCCGGTATGGAGGCCATCGTGGTGCTGGATCAGACGCCTTTCTACGCCGAGATGGGCGGTCAGACCGCCGACCATGGCCGCATTACCGACAGCGACAGCATTGAAAATCCCGACGGCAACTGCGCTCTCCTGTTCCGCGTCAATAACGTCCAGAAGAACAAGGGCGGCAAGTTCATGCACTACGGCAAGCTTCTGAAGGGCTCTTTGAAGGTGGGCGACACCGTGGCCGCCTCCATCGATACCGTCCGCCGCGCCGCCATCCGCCGCGCCCACAGCGCCACCCACCTGCTGGATGCCGCGCTGGTGAAGGTGCTGGGCGACCACGTGCATCAGGCCGGTTCTCTGGTGGAGCCTGACCGTCTGCGCTTCGACTTTACCCACTTTGAGGGCATCACCCCCCAGCAGCTAAACGAGGTGGAGGATCTGGTGAACGGCGCCATTCTGGACGGCCTGACCATCACCACCGAGGAGCTGCCGCTGGACGAGGCCAAGGCCCGCGGCGCGGTAGCTACCTTCGGCGAGAAGTACGGTCAGACGGTTCGCGTGGTCACCATGGGCGATTTCTCCATGGAGCTGTGCGGCGGTACCCATCTGGACAACACCGCCAAGGTGGGCATGTTCCGCATCAAGTCCGAGAGCAGCGTGGCCTCCGGCGTCCGCCGTATCGAGGCCACTACCGGCCGCGTGTCCATTGACGAGACCCGTCATGGCCGCAACACGCTGCTGAAGGCGGCTCAGTTCTTCAAGACCGCACCCAATACCATTCTGGAGCGCATGGAGCAGCAGGCCAACGAGATGAAGGAGCTGCGTCAGGCGCTGGAGAAGTTCAAGGCCGAGGCCTCTTTGGGCGAGGCCCGTCAGGTGATGGCCTCCGCCAAGACCGTGGGCGGCCTGCACGTCATCACCGGCACCCGCCAGAATCTGGACGCCAACGCTCTGCGGGCCATGGGCGACTTCATGCGGGACAAGGATCCCAGCGTGGTGGCGGTGCTGGCCAGCATCAACGGCGAAAAGGTCAGCTTCCTGGCGGTCTGCGGCAAGGAAGCTGTGTCCAAGGGCATCAAGGCCGGTGAGCTGGTGAAGTCCGTGTCCGCCGTGTGCGGCGGCAAGGGCGGCGGCAAGCCCGACAGCGCCATGGGCGGCGGCACCGATCTGCTGAAGGTGGACGACGCGCTGGCCACCGTGGACGACTTCGTGGCCGCCAAGCTGGGCTAACCATGTAAATAATGTGCCCGCCCGGCAGGGCGGGCACATACCCAAACCATACAACGAAAGGAGACGAATCCATGAAGAACGACTGCCTGTTCTGCGCCATCATCGATGGCGAGATCCCCAGCAACAAGGTCTATGAGGACGAGCTGTGCTACGCCTTCTACGACATCGAGCCCCAGGCTCCCACCCATTTTCTGGTGGTACCCAAGGCTCACATCTGCTGCGCCAACGACATTGACGAGAGCAACGAGGCCGTAGTGGCCCACTGCTTCACCGTCATCGCCAAGCTGTGCAAGGAGCTGGGCTGTGAAAGCTACCGCATCGTCAACAACTGCGGCGATCAGTCCGGCCAGACCGTGAAGCACCTGCACTTCCATGTGCTCAGCGGCCGCGACATGACGTGGCCTCCGGGCTAAACGGCTGCTGTGAATGCTGCAAGACGATAAAACAGGGCTTTCCCTCTGGAAAGCCCTGTTTTTCTATTACCCAATATGCTTCAGCGGTTCTTTCAGATCCCGCTGGATCTGCTTTTGATACCGCTCCTCCTCGCTGAACACGCAGCCGCAGTATTTCTGCATGTAAAAGCCCAGCTCACGGGCCTCCTGCTGTCCGGCGCGAAAGCCGGGGCGGAAATCCCGGTACAGGAACTTCACGCCGTAGCGGCGGGCCATCTCCTCGGCGATCTCCGCCATCCGCTCGTGCTGCTGGTAGGGACTGACGAACAGGGTGGAGGTGAAGCTGGAAAAGCTGTTCTCGGCGGCAAAGCGGGCCGTCTGCTCCAGCCGCACTGTATAGCAGTGGCCGCAGCGGTGGTCGATATCCCCGGCCACAGCGCTGCAGAAATCCCGCAGGCCGTAATCCTCCTGCACGATCAGCTCCATGCCGATGGTGGGCGCGTAGGCCATCAGGGTATCCCGACGGGCCTTGTACTCCTGATAGGGGTGAATGTTGGGGTTGAACCAGTAGGACACCGGCTCGATGCCCTCGCTGCGCAGCTGGTGGATACAGGCCACCGAACAGGGTGCGCAGCAGGTGTGCATCAGCGTTTTTTCCATAGCTTCTCCTTCAGCGCCGTCAGGCTGACGGCCTTTTTCTCCTGATAGGGCCGCAAGGAGAGGAAGCGGTCACATACCTTGCGGAAGGGGGTGTGCTCCAGCTCCTCGAAGAACCGCTGGCGATCCGGCGGCTGGACGGCGGCGGCCCGCAGAGCGGCGTTGTCCGCCACGGCCTCCTCCAGCGTGCGGGGCTCCCGCTTCAGCGGAAGCTGGTCGAAAATGTGGGCGCCCTTGACGGAGTTGATGAGAAGCAGGGACATACCGACCTTCTGCTGCTGGGGCTGGAAATCCTTGGGGATCGTGTGGAACACGGTCATGGTCAGGTCGCCGGAGCGGTTGGTGTTGGCGTAGGCGCAGCGGTAGCAGACCGGCCGCAGGAACAGCCGGCGGAAAATGCCACGGCCCAGCTGGCACTTGCCAAGCGGCGCGTCAAAGGTGCCGCCGCCCTCGAACCACACGCGGAAGCGGCGCTCCTTCTCGCCCTTCAGCTTGTCGCAGAAATGCACGTCCACCGCCTGACGGCGCTTGATGTAGGCCATGGACTCCACGAACCGGGCCCACACGCCGGGAGAGCCCACGCCGCTGCACGCGAAATCGCAGGTCAGCAGGTTTTCCGGGTGCTCGCCAAGAAAACGGTAGAGGCCGTCTACCTGACAGGGGGTGCCGCAGAACAGTACGAACCGCCGCTGCTCCAGATACATCTGCACCTGCTGGTACGTCTCGCCTAGTTCGCTCTGGATGGGTTTCGCGCCCCGCAGCAGCCGCAGATCCTCTTTGTTTTTTACGACGATATGGCGCACCTGCAGCTTTTCGTCCAGCGCTGCACCGAACACTACGCCGCCGCATTCTAGCGCGAACTCCGCCAACGCCGTGAACACGCCGCCTGCTGTGGAATGGGCGCGGACGGCTTCGTCCTCGTTCCATACGGCGAATACGGCGGGAGCGCTGCGTACTTCCCGCTGCTTCAGGGCGGGGCAGACGTGGGCACAGTGTCCGCAGCCAACGCAGCCGTCGGTGATCTGGGGGTAGAGAAAGCCCTCCTTGTCGCGCACCATATGGACGGCGCCCTTGGGACACCCGCTGGCACACGCGCCGCATCCGGTGCAATGGTCATGGGACGCCAGCTGCGGTTTTACGGTTTCTGCCATGGCACAGCCTCCTTGCCGATCATTATGGGATGTATTGTAACACAGTGGCGGAAAATTGGCAAGTAGGGAGGGGGAATGGCTGGAATTGCCGCCGGAAAGAAAATTTTCAAAACCTACTTGACACATAATACTATGCGATGTATAGTATATGGCGAAAGGGGGTATTGCCATGCTTGACCCACAAATGAAGCGGGGATTGCTGGAGGCCTGCGTGCTGTCGGCGCTGGCCCGTGGGGATTCCTATGGCTATAAGATCGTGAAGGATCTGTCGGTCTGTGTGCAGGTGTCGGAATCCACCCTGTATCCCATCCTGCGGCGGTTGGAGAGCGCCGGCGCCCTGACGGTGTACAGCGTGGAGCATAACAGCCGCCTGCGGAAATTTTACCACTTGACAGAGCAGGGACGGCGGCAGTTGGCTGCCGCCGTGGAGGATTGGAAGGAACTGGAGTCTATGTACGAATTTATCAGAGGAGGGCTGCGGGAATGACCAAGGCTGATTTTTTACAACTGCTGGAGCGGGCGCTGGCGCAGCTTCCGGAGGAGGAGCGCCAGGCCAATCTGGAGTATTACAGCGAGCTGTTGGACGATATGCTGGAGGAGGGTATGACCGAGGCGGAGGCTACCGCCAAGCTGGGCAGTCCCTCCCAGATCGCCCAGAGCATTTTGCAGGAGGTGCCGCTGGGCAAGCTGGTCAGCACCCGCATGAAGCCGAAAAGCGGCTGGACGCCGCTGGCTATCGTGCTGGCGGTGGTGGGCAGCCCTGTGTGGGTGCCGCTGCTGCTGCTGGCGGCAGCGCTGGTGCTGTCGCTGTTCGTGTCCATCTGGGCGCTGGGCGTGGCGGCGGTGGCCGTTGTGGTAGGCCTTGCGGTGGCGGTGGTGGCCGCGCCCATCCTCGCTATCCGGGCCGCTGTTCTGACGCTGCCGCTGGGTCTGCTGCTGCTGGGCGGTGGACTGGTGCTGCTGGGTCTGTGCGTGCTGGGCGGACTGATGGCGGTGGAGCTGTGCAAGCTGCTGTGGCAGCTGACGGTGTGGCTGGCCCATAAGATCAAGGGCCTGTTCATCCGGAAGGAGGAGAACCTATGAAAAAATCGGTAAAGGTGACGCTGATCGTGGCGGCGGCGCTGGTGGGACTGGGACTGTGTCTGGCCGTGGCGGGTCTTGCCATGGGCGGACGGTTCAGCGACCTGCGGAACCTGCATCTTGACCCCGCCACAGGCCAATGGGAGCAGACGGAGGAGAAAAGGGAGCAGACAGGCGACTATACGGGAAGCGACTACTATTTGCCTGCGGGGACGAGCATCACCGCATTGGATATCGACTGGATCTCCGGCGAGGCGGAGATACTGGTGACGAATGACGCTGATATCCTTGTGAGGGAGCAGCCGGAGCGTGGAATATCCGCCTCTTATGCCATGGTGGTGACGGAGCAGGACGGCGTGCTGAAGGTGCGCTACGCCGCAGATGAATTTCTGACGCTGCCGGATCTGCCTCCCAAGAAGCTGGTGGTGCGGCTTCCTCGTGCGGTGGCGGAAAATCTGACGGAGGTGCAGTTGAACAGCGTGTCCGCCGATTTCGACGTGGCGGCTCTGACGGTGAAGGAATCCCTGATCTTTGACAGCGTTTCCGGCGATCTGGAGACCGACTTCATCACGGCGGACAGGGCGGAGGTGAACACCGTGTCCGGCAAGATCGACTTGGACGGCAGCTTCCATCAGGTGACCGGCGGCAGCACCAGCGGTGAGGTCGATCTGGCGCTGCGGAAGTGCCCTGATAAGATCGAGCTGACTACCGTCAGCGGTGATGTGGATCTGGAGCTGCCCCGAAACGCCGGGTTTACGCTGGACTACAGTACGGTATCCGGTGATCTGGAGAGCGACTTTCCGCTGACCGCAGGTCGTACCTATGGCGACGGCAGCGGCAGTATCACGATAGATACCACCAGCGGCGACCTGAAAATCGAAAATCTGGATTAAAAAAATTCCCTGCGGCGGCAGCCGCAGGGAATTTTTTCATATGTACGATTAGATTACTTGGTGTTCTTGCACTCCACCTTGACCTTGTCGAAGGTGGCCACGGTGTCGGCGTCGGGAGCCTTGGTCAGCAGGGACACCACGACGATGAAGGCCAGCGCCACGATGAAGGCGGGCAGCAGCTCGTAGATGCCCCACACGCCGCCCATGGGCTTCAACAGATACTTCCAGATGAACACCATGGCGCCGCCGGAGATCATACCGGCCAGCACGCCCCACTTGGTGGTGCGCTTCCAGAACAGAGCGGTCAGCATGGCGGGCGCGAAGGTGGCACCGAAGCCGGCCCACGCGAAGGACACGATGGTGAACACGGAGCTGTTGGGGTCGCGGGCCAGGAACACGGCGATGATAGAGATGACGATAACCGTCACTCGGGCTACCCACATGGTGGCCTTGCTGGACATCTTTACGCCGAAGACCTCCTTCACCAGATCCTCGGAAACACTGGAGGAAGCGGCCAGCAGCTGGCTGTCCGCCGTGGACATGGTGGAGGCCAGAATGCCGGCGATGATAAGACCGGCGGCCAACGCGGCCAGCACGCCGTGGGTGCTCAGCAGGTCGGCAATCTTAACGATAACGGCCTCGGCGGCACTGGAGGAGCCGAAGGTCTCAATCTCGCCTACACGGGACATGGCCAGCCCCACAATACCGATGGTGACGGCCACGGTCATGGAGATGACCACCCAGATGCTGCCGATGCGGCGGGAGATCTTGATCTTCTTGGCGTCACTGATGCCCATGAAGCGCAGCAGGATGTGGGGCATGCCGAAGTAGCCCAGACCCCATGCCAGCATGGACAGGGACTTGATGAAGCCGTAATCCGTGACCTCGCCGGTGGAAATATCGGTCATCTGCACCAGACTCAGGTAGCCGGGGATGGAACGGGCGTTATCGGTGACAGCGCCCCAGCCGCCGGCCACTTCGATGCCGAAGCCCAGCACCACGATCAGGGCGATGGTCATGACGATGCTCTGGATCAGGTCGGTGGTGGACACGGCCAGGAAGCCGCCCATGATGGTATACAGAATGACCACCGCCGCGCCGATCAGCATGGAGATCATGTAATCGAAGCCGAACAGGCTGTTGAACAGCTTGCCGATGGCGGCGAAGCCAGAGGCGGTGTAGGGGATGAAGAAGATGAGAATAATAAGAGCGGAGATGCCTAGCAGCACCTTCTTGTCGTCCTTGAAGCGCTTGGAGAAGAACTCCGGCACGGTGATGGCATTGATCTCGGCGGAGTAGATACGCAGCCGCTTGGCCACCAGCAGGAAGTTCAGGTAGGTGCCCAGCGCCAGACCGATGGCGGTCCACGCCGCGTCGGCGATACCGGTGAAGTACGCCACGCCGGGCAGACCCATCAGCAGCCAGGAGCTCATGTCGCTGGCCTCGGCGCTCATGGCCGTGACCACGGGGCCCAGCTGGCGGCCGCCCAGATAGAAGCTGTCCGTACCGCCCTTGCTGGCGCGGGAGTAGGCCACGCCTACGAACACCATGGCGATGAGGTACACCGCAATGGCGATGATGATACAAATTTGTGCAGATGTCATGTTTGGAACCTCTCTTTCTGTCTAACGAGAGTTAATATAACATACTTTTTACTAGACGTAAATACAGAATGTAGTATAGAACTAATTCTATACTACATTCTGCTAAAGATGTGATAAATAATGATAAATACAAGTAAAGAGAGGTAGACGATTTATAAATCTGGCAAAAGACGAAAAATAAATTTTATTTTTCACCCCGATAATTTGCCAAAAACATGGGCATCAGCCGGTCGGCGTTGCGGGCCAGCGCGTAGCCGCCGTCCGCCAGACACCAGTCGTACATCAGCGCCCGCTCGAACATGGCGTAGTCGTTGATGATCTCGTTGGCGGTCATATCTGTTCGCAGCTCGCGGCGCTCCATGCCTTGCCGCACCACCTGGTGCAGCAGCTTGAAATACATGCGGTCGCGGTTCAGCAGGTGCTTCTCGCCCTTGGTGGTCAGCTGGGTGGAAAACAGCCGGGCCAGCAGCTCCACCGACACCGTGTTGTCGATCATGGTGAACAGCTCGTGATTCATATACAGCAGCTTGTCCGCGGCATGCATGTCCGGGGCCATCTCCTGCCGCAGCTCCTCGTACTTCTCGTCGAAGATCATGGACAGAGAGCCCAGCAGTGCGTCCTTGCCCTCGAAGTAGTGGTAAAAGCTACCCTTGGAGGTCTCGGACTCGAAGATGATATCCTCTACGGTGGTGTTGTCATAGCCCTGCTCATAGAACAGCTTCCACGCTGCAGAGACGATGCGGCCCTTGGTATTGCGTCCGGATTTACGGGGCACGGCGGCCACCTCCTCTCTTTCTTCGGCGGGTCAGCCGCCGTAGCGGCCCGGTGACCAGGCCGCGCTCATAGCGGTTCATGCCGAACAGCCATACGGAAATGCCGTATACCGCCACAAAGGCAAGTCCCGGCGGGATCAGACCCCAATAGGTGGTGGGGTGGACGAACACCGCCAGCAGCACCGCCGCGGCGGCAGGCAGCAGCATGGAGGGCGTCAGGTGGAGAATATGCCGCCAGAAGGCGGGGATATTCAGGCCGATGCGGTGATAGTAGTACCAGTTCATCAGGATCACGTTGCCCACCAGCGTGGCAATGGCGGTGCCGATGGCGGCGCCCAGACCCTGCCACTTGATGCACAGCGGGATAGAGATCAGGATGTTGCCCACCAGCACCCCCAGATAGGTGAGGGAGCGGAACTTGTGCATATTCTTGGCCCGCTGGATCTCGATGCCCACGGTCTGAACGTTAGTCCAAAGACAGGCGAAAAACAGCAGCAGCGTCGTCCAATAGTCGATGCGGAACTGCTCGCCGCCGCCCCACAGCACCACGAAGGACTGTCCGATGGCCACGAAGCCCAGAAAGATGCACGACAGCAGAATGAATTGCAGCCGTCCCACACGGGTGAACAGCGCGTCCAGTTTCCACATGGAGGCGCCCTCCGCCACCAGCCGGTGGACGCGGGGGGTCATGACGTTGGAGATGGCGTTGCCGAACAACAGGAAGTAGTTGTTCAGCTGGGCGGCGATGCTGTACACCGTTACGGCGGCGGAGCCGTGGAACCACGTCAGCAGCTGCCGGTCGATAGACCAGTTCACGTTATCCACCACGATGCCGATGAATACATACACCGTGAAGCCGAACATTTCCCGCAGCAGCCGGAAGTCATAGCCGTGGAAGGCAAAGGGCATCCGCAGCTTCCGCAGGCAGTAGCCGATATTCAGAATGCCGCTGAGGATGGTGAAGATCAGGGATACGATGGTCAGCGTCACGCTGCCGTAGCCGATGATCAGCAGCGGGATCATGATGAGGGGATTCAGCACCTGCTTGCCCATGGCCACGATCTTCTGGAACAGATACTGCTCGTTGATGGTCACATGGGATTCAAACACGCTGATGGGGAAGGTCAGCGCCGCGTTGACCGTCATGATCCGCAGCAGCTTCTCCGCCAGTGCGATCTCGTCGGGGGTCAGCTTTTTGCCGAAGATCACATCGCAGTAGGACAGGCCGAAGCCGATGACCAGCACCAGCGCACCCAGGAACAGATAGGTGCTCAGGAACATGCCGTTGAGCTTGGCACAGCCCTTTTTGTCTCCGGCGGCACGGAAGCGGGAGTAGTACCGCACATAGGCGCTGCCCAAGCCGAAGCTCAGCAGGTTCAGGTAGGAGATGATGGGCAGCACCGCCTGATAGACGCCGAATTCGCTTTCGCCCAGCCGCTGCAGCATAATGGGCGTATAGACAAGCGAGATGATGGTGCTAAGGCCCATAGACACATAGGACAGCATCGCTCCCGCCTTGATCTGATTGATCTTCATGCAGTTGCTCCTTTTACACGATTCAACACATTATTATACCCTGTTTTTTGCATAGTGTAAAGGCTGAAATTCCCTAGGTGGGCACAAGTTTTGTAGGAAGTACATTATGAGCAAGCGCATCAACAGCAAGCGCGACTTGCAGCCGCTGTTGGAAAAGATGGCTGCCGAGCCGGGCATTCGGCATAAACTCATTCGCCTGTATCTTATGGCAAGGCCTGCGGGCGTTACCATTACATACCCCCCCTCCGCTGTGGCAGCGGAGGGGGGTTATAATAGGAACTGTCTGTTATGCCGCGTCGCTGGTCACGCTCTTGCGGCGCTTTCTGGCCCGCTGTAAGCTCTCCTTGATGACAGGGCCGATGGTCTGGATCAGGATCACGATGATCAGCACCAGACCCTGGAAGGTGTCCTGAATATCCACACTGAGGGAGGGGATGGACACGATGATGAAGTTGATGGTGGTATAGGACAGTGCGCCGAACAGCACGCCGAACACCTTGCCGCGTCCACCGGCCATGTTAACGCCCGCCAGCACCACCGCCGCGATGGCGTACATCTCATAGCTCTGGCCGGAGGAAGCCGGGGTCACGTTGCCGATCTTGCAGGCCTGAATGATACTGGCCACGCCCACCATCAAACCGGTGATGATAAACACGGATACCTTGACCCATGTGGTGTTGATACCCGCCAGACGGGCGCTCTTTTCGTTGGAGCCCACGGCGTACACGCTCTTGCCGTACTTGGTCTTGTTGGTCAGCAGGACGAACAGGATCACCATCAGCACGAACACGAACGTGATGTAGGGGATAGAGAAGGAACCCAGCGTCAGCTTGCCGGTGCCGAACTTCATACGCAGGAACTCATAGTTGCTGTTGTCGCTGAGCATGGCGAACTGGCTGGAGGAGGAGCCGCTGATGGCCGGGTCGATGGAACGCACCACCGACAGGGTGAGAGAGCGGTAGATCAGCATGGTACCCAGCGTGACCACGAAGGGCGGCATCTTGGCACAGCCCGCCAGCACGCCGTTGAGCGCGCCGCACAGTGCGCCGCTGACCAGCGCGGCCAGCACCATCAGCAGAATGGAATTGGTGACATTGAACACCATAATGGTCACGCCGGTACACAGCACCAGAGACGAGCCGATGGACAAATCGATCTGACCGGTGATGATGACCAGCGCCATGCCAAGCGCCATGGTGCCCACGATGCAGGTATTCTGGCTGCCCAGCACCGCCGCGATATGGCTCCACTTGAAGGCGTTGCCATTGGCCTGAATGGTGAACGCGTAGCCCACCAGGATGATCAGGAAAACAAAGATAAAGCTGTACTGCGACCAGATCTTGCCGGCAACTGCGCCGAAGCTGTTTTTCTTGTTCATCTTGCTACCTCCACATGCGTATCCACCGCGTTGGTGGAATAGAGCATCACGTCATGCTCATTGACCTCGGAATGTTGGAATATCTTGGCGATGCGTCCCTCGTAGAATACCACGCACCGATCCGCCACCTTCTGGATCTCCGGTATCTCCAGTGTATTGAAGATGACCGCCTTGCCCTCCTTGGCGAAGCTGAGCATCAGCTTATAGATCTCCGCCTTGGCGCCTACGTCCACGCCCTGCGTGGGATTGTCGAACAGCAGCACGTCCGCGCCGATGTTCAACCAACGGGCGATGAACACCTTCTGCTGGTTGCCGCCGGACAGCGACGTGATGCTCAGCTCACTGTCATCCGCCTTGATATGCAGGGGCTCCTTGTAGCTCTCATAGCGCGCCTGCTCGTCTTTCTTGCGGATAAAGGGCTTATTGCGGGATATCTCATGCTCCGCCAGATAGAAGTTTTCCAGAATGCTCATATCCGGCACAACGGAGTTTTCCTTGCGGTTGGCAGGCAGCATACCCACGCCGTTTTTCATGAACTTGACCGAGCGGCCGTGGACAGGCTTGCCGTCCACCAGAATCTCGCCGCTGCCCACCGGCATGGCGCCGAATACCGTCTGCAGCAGCTCACTGGCGCCGCAGCCGGCCAGACCGGTCAGCGCCACGATCTCGCCCCGGCGCACCGTCAGGTCGATATTCTCGAACCCATCGCCGCTCAGGCCGTGCAGGGTCAGCAGCGGGCCGCCCAGCTCCCGCGGCTCGTAAACCTCGGCGTCCACGTATTTTGTGCCCACCATGTCAGAGGTGATGGCATGGGGATCGGTGTCCTTTATATTGCCTGAGGAAATAAATTCACCGTTTCTCAGCACCGTATACCGGTCGGCAACGGCGAAGATCTCCGGCATTTTGTGGGAGATGAAGATGAAGGATTTCCCCTGTGTTTTCAATTTTCGGAGTATATCAAAAAGATGGTCGATCTCATTGTTGGACAGGGCCGTGGTGGGCTCGTCCAGGATCAGGAGCTTTGCGTCGGCATACAGGGCGCGGCAGATCTCCAGCAGCTGCTTTTCGCTGGTTTTCAGCTCGCTGACCATGGCATTGGGATCAATGTCCACGCCCAACTCCTCGAAAAGCTGCTTGGTCTTTGCCACCTGCTCCTTATTGTTCAGCAGGCCGAACCGGGTCAGTTCGCGGCGGAGGAAGATATTGTCCGCCACCGTCAGATCGTTTATCACATTCAGCTCCTGATGGACAAAGGCGATGCCTGCGGCCTCCATCTGGTGGATGGTGGGCGTAGGATAGCTTTTGCCGCAAAAGACGATCTCGCCCGCATCAGCCGGGATAACGCCGGTGAGGATGTTCATCAGGGTGGATTTTCCCGCGCCGTTTTCGCCCAGCAGAGCGTGGATCTCGCCCTCACCCACAGACAGGTGGATATCGGAAAGCACCCGGCTGCTGCCGAACGTCTTGGACACGTGATTCATTTCAAGGATGTTCATATGTGCTGTCTCCTTGCTTCAGGTTGGGAGACGCCTTACGGACGCTCTCCTTTTGAAATGCGGATGCAGGGGAGAAAATCCCCCTGCATCCGCGCAAATGGCAGATCAATTTGATCAAGCGTGGCCCTTGAAGCCCTCGTACTGGGTAACGTTGTCGCGGCCAACGATCCAGGTGGGCTGATACTCGCCGGAACCGACCTCATAGGTCCAGTTGCCGGACAGATACTCCAGACCCTTGTCGATGACGTCCTGCATCATCTTGGGGGAGAAGTACATGCTCATCATGTCGTCGAAGTAGGTGTTGGCGATGGTGCCCTCGGTGGTGTCGGCCATCACATCATACAGCTCCTGCATACCGCCGATGGCGGAGATATACACGTTCAGCTCTTTCAGGTCAGCCTTCAGAGCGTCGGAAGCGGTCTCAATGTAGTTCATGACGCCGAAGGTCATCTCATCGTCCATGGAATAGATGTACAGGTTGCCGCCGTTGGCCTTGGCAGCAGCCACGATCTCCTCCATCTTCTGCTCCATGTAGTCATAGGCCTTATCGGCAGACCAGTCGCAGACGGTGGCATAGGTATTCAGAGCGGCATCCACAGCGGCCTCGTCCCACACCTCGGTGGTCTCAAAGTCCTGACCCAGAGCCTTGTCGGAATACTTCTCAGCGCCGGTCAGGAACTCCTTGAAGCCTTCAGCGCGGCGGGAGCACACGGTGCCGTTATCGCCGTACAGGGTGACGATGGTGTCGCCGGGCTTCATACCATTCTTCTGCAGCCAGTAAGCGATACCGCGGCCGCACTGCCAGTTATCGCCGGAGGCATTCAGCACAGCGTAAGCCTCGGTGGCCTCGATGATGCGGTCGAAGGAGATGAAGGGGATGTTCTCAGCGTGCAGGGCCTCCTGGCCAGCCTGGGCGGAATCGTCCAGCGCCATCATAACAACGATAGCGGCATCGCCGTTGGCGACGATGGTGTTGACCTGGTCCACCTGCTCCTCACCGGAAGATGCGGGCATGTAGACAGCCTTGTACTCACCGGCAGCGGTGATCTCATCACACTTGGCCTGGGCATAGGCGCCGGCCTGTGCCGTCCAGCCGTGGTCGGGGGTGGGGCCCAGCACGTAAACGGTAGTACCGTTGGCGGCGGGGGTGTTGCCATCCTGAGCGTCGTTGTTGGTGCTGTTGTCTCCGCCGCAAGCGACCAGAGCCAGCGCCATTGCCATCGCCAGGATCAGCGCAATGATCTTTTTCATGCAATTTCCTCCATACATAATTTATTATATAATACCTGCGGATACAGGCACTATATCGGTCTTACCGCCGGGCCTTACAGGGCCACGGCCTTCTCCGCCTCCGCCGAACGCAGGCAGGCGAACACCGCCCGCATGGATCGGACGATATCCGCAGCATCCAGAATGCTGGGACGGCCCTCCTCCACGGCGGAGACGAACTCGTCGATGACGCCGGAGGACGCCTGCTGGGCGTCGTCGTTGGTCTGGAGCCGATCCAGCGCGTACAGCACCTGCGTGCCGTCAGCGTTGACGATCTTCAGGGAGTACTGGGGATCGGCGTACAGCTTCATGATGCCCTTTTCACAGAACAGCGTAGTGGCGTTGCACTCCTCGCCGTAGTGCGTCCAGCTGGTAGTGACCGTGCCCAGCGCGCCGTTGGCGAAAGTGAGCACCTCCACGGAGTTGTCGTCCACCTCGATAGGCGTACCGTCGGGGAACTTTTTGTCCAGCACCTTCATGCTGGAGTATACCGAGGTGATCTCGGAGCCGATGAGATAGCGCATCAGGTCGATTTTGTGGATACCCAGATCGGCCATGGAGCCGAAAGAGGCGCTGGCCTTCTTGAAGAACCAGGTGTTGGCGCTTTTGTCCATGCTCCACATCTCCGGCCCCTTGTGGCCAAAGGTGGACTGGAAGGTGATGACCCGGCCCAGCGCGCCGGAGGACAGGATCTCCTTGGCCTTCTTGTGGGCCGGAGCCAGACGCTGGTTATGGCCGATCATCAGGCGCTTGCCGCTCTCCTTGGCGGCGGCCACCATGGCCTCGCACTCCTCCAGTGAAACCGCCATAGGCTTCTCGCACAGAACGTGCTTGCCGGCCTTCAGCGCCTTGATGCTGATCTCGGCGTGAAACGCATTGGCCATACACACGGAAACCGCGTCGATCTCCGGATCGGCCAGCAGCTCATCCACACCGGCGTATACCTTTCCGCCGTACAGATCCACCAGTGCCTGAGCACGTTCGGGGATCAGGTCATAGAACCCTTTGATCTCCACATCACTATTATGGAAATACTCATACCCGTGGCGCTGCTTGGCGATGGAGCCGCAGCCGATGATACCAACTTTCAACATGTTGCTTCCACTCCTTTGATCGTTCTATAATTCGTTCCGCGCCGCCACAGACTCGCGCACGACCAGCTTGTGGGGCAGGAATGTGTGTGTTCGGGAGACCTGTTCGCCTCCCAGCATACGCAGCAGTATTTTCAGGCTGACCTGCCCCATCTCATAGCAGGGCTGGGCCACCGTGGTCAGATGGGGATGGAACATGGTGGTGTAATCCACATCGTCAAAGCCCGTGACCGACAGATCCTCCGGCACCCGCAGCCCCATATCGTGAGCCAGCGAGATAACGCTGAGCGCCAGAATGTCCGACACGCGGCACACCGCGGTAGGACGCGGCTCCGTCCGCAGCAGCCTTTCCGCCGCCACAAGACCGGAGGCATAGGAGTAATCCGCGTCAGTCACATCGATGTGACCCGCGTGTGCGAGGATGATGCCTATGCCAAGCACGTTCTGGACTACGCCGCCAGCCACCATGTGGCCATCTCCTCGCTGGCCTTCTACCCCAACACCATGGACGGCGATCTGGAAAAGCGTCAGGCCAATGTGGCGCATCTTATGACGGTCATCCGTGCCAGCGCCAAGCTGGGCGTCAATATGGTCACTACCTTCATCGGCCGCGACCAGAACAAGAGCGTGGAGGAAAATCTGGAGCTGGTGAAGGAGGTCTGGCCGCCCATCATCGCGCTGGCGGAGGAGTTGGGTGTAAAGATTGCCATCGAAAACTGTCCCATGCTGTTTGGCCGCGACCAGTGGCCTGGCGGACAGAATCTGATGACCACTCCCCCCATCTGGCACAAGGTGTTTGACATTTTGCCCAGCGACAATCTGGGCATCAACTACGATCCCAGCCACTTTGTCTGGCAGATGATCGACTATCTCAAGCCCCTGTACGAGTTCAAGGATAAGATCTTCCACGTCCACTATAAGGACATTAAGATGTTCCCCGACAAGCTGGAGCGCGTAGGCGTCATGGCCTATCCGCTGGACTTCATGTGCCCCAAGCTACCGGGTCTAGGCGATGTGGACTGGGGCAAGTTCGTTTCCGCCCTCACCGATATCGGCTATGACGGCTTCACCTGCATCGAGGTGGAGGACAAGTCCTTTGAGGGCAGCGAGGAAGCCGTGTTGAACTCCCTGCGGCTCAGCAAGCGCTATCTGGAACAATTCGTGATCTGATCGTTTTCCCTTGAAAAAATCCCGGCTGCTTCATTTTTGAAGCAGCCGGAATTTTTTGTATGCTTTTCGATGCGGTGCATCTGTTTCTGTGGATCGATGGTCGGA